>Ga0315284_10000984_pt1 | contig 39606 bp, 37 predicted proteins | sample YL17G09_16_MG_FD_203696 | JGI IMG/M metagenome (GOLD analysis project Ga0315284, IMG submission 203696) | Sediment microbial communities from Yellowstone Lake, YNP, Wyoming, USA - YL17G09_16 | ecosystem: Environmental > Aquatic > Freshwater > Lake > Sediment | place: USA: Wyoming | collected...
TCCGCAAGCAGACCGACAATCCCGCCCAAGCCTTCCTCGCTGCCCTTGGCCAACTCGCCGCAAGTCCCGCGGCCAAGCCGTTCGGGCTTCTCTTCGCTCGATCCCCATAACTGAGGCATTACCTCGGGCGTTGGGCGGCGATTACGGTCCCGGGCCTTCCGGGCATGGCGGAAAGGGGGATAATTGCATTGAGCTTTTCGATCGACTTTATCGTAACACGGAAAGAGGCCGATATTTAGGAAGCCGCCGGAAACCAGGCCCGCGAGAGTGGCCGCATGGAAGACAACCGGTATGATACGTCTCTTCAAGACATGGGGCAGGTTCCGCCAATGAACGAAGGCAGACAGACAAGCCGGTCGGCGGTGGCGTTGGCCTGGGTGGCGCTGTTGGCGGGTCTGATCGCGGCGTTCGGGCAAAACTTCTCGGAGATGTGGAAGCGGTGGTTTCCCGCCTGGCATCGCCCCAATCTGAGCCTCTACGACCGCCTGGTCCGCGGGGAGAGCTACTATACCCACAGCCCCCTGATCCCGCTGGTGAGCCTGTTGATTATCGTGCTGCTGGTCCGGCACACGCGGATTCTGGTTCGGTCCCGCCCGGTGGCGGGATTTATCGTGCTGGTCGGCAGCCTTTTGTTGCATCTGCTGGCCTGCCTGGCGCGGGTGAACTTTGTCAGCGGTTTCGCCTTCATCGGCGTGCTGTGCGGGCTGGTGCTGGTGTTGTGGGGCGCCACGGCGCTGCGGCGGTTGTGGTTTCCCATCGCTTTGGTGATCTTCATGGTCCCGCTGCCGGAGGTCACCATCGCCGGCCTCAACTTCCGCTTGAAGATGATGGCGGCTGACTGGGGCGTCCGCATCGTCGATGCGCTGGGCGTGGTGGCCGCACGATCGGGCAACCAGGTGTTCCTGGCGGGGGACAAGTCGCTGGTCATCGCCAATGTCTGCAACGGGCTGAGGACGCTGATCAGCCTGCTGGCCTTCGGGGCGCTGTACGCCTACGTATGCCGCCTGCGGGGCCTGTGGCGGATGGCGCTGTTTGCCTTGACCATCCCGGTGGCGGTGGTGAGCAACTCCATCCGGATCGTCAGCCTGGTCCTGGTGGCCGACACGTGGGACACGGCCACCGCGGTGGGGTGGTACCACGATTTTTCCGGCATACTGATCTTCGTCCTGGCGTTCCTGCTGATGTTCGCGTTGGAGCGTGGGATTCTGTGGCTGCGCGGGCGGATCGGTCGGCCGGTGTCGATCGAGCCGTTGTTCCAGGACGTGCGACGGACGGAACAGGACGAGGGGCAGTGGTCGCGGATGGTTTCGGCAGCCGGTGCGCCGGTCGCCCGCGGCGCCGTGATTATGGTGATCCTCTCGGCCGGGGGAGCCTGGTGGCTGAATCGCTCCGTTCCGCCCGTGTGGAACCAGCAGATCGCCGCTGCCGCCATGCCTAGGGAGATAACCCTAGCCGGGCAGACATGGCACGGATACGACATGGAACTGGACGAGCAGACGCTGACGATCCTGGAAACCCGCGACTATCTGGCCCGCCAATACGCCGCCGCGGGGACCGGGCCGATAGAATTCTGCGTGATCTTCAGTCAGGACAACCGCAAGGGCACGCACCCCCCCGAATTGTGCCTGGAAGGCTCAGGGCAGGACATCGTCTCCATCCGGGACGTGACGCTGTCGGCCGTGGCCGGTCGGGGAAATGTTACCTGCCGGGAGATCATCGTCCAGGCGGGCGGGGAGAAGCACTACTTCCTCTACACCTACAAGTGTGGGCAGACCTACACCAATAGTTTCTGGCGGCAGCAACTGGTGATCTTCGCCAACGGGCTGCTGCACCGCAACGCCGCCGGGGCGCTGATTCGTGTCTCGGGGAGGTTGTCCCAGATGCAGGACACCCCCAAGCAGGTGGAGGGATTTCTACGGGAAGCGATTCCCCACCTGGACCGCAGCCTGCCATAGCCGTAATTGAGGAGTCATGCCATGAAGCGACGTGTCATTCTGATCCTGGCCATCCTGGCTGTGTTGATCGTGGTCGTCGGAGGTATCGCCTGGTACATCCGTCGCAACGACAGACCGCGCATGCGGTCCAGGATCGCCGTGGAAATCCAGGCCAGGAATTATGACAAGGCGGTGGAACTGGCTGGACGCTACGTGGAGAAACACCCCGACGACTGGCGAGGCTACTATGCCCGCGCCGAGGCCTACGCCTACCAGGGGCGCTATGACGAAGCCCGCCAGGACCTTCAGAAACTGCTTGCCGAGGCCGACCAGTTCCGCCCCGACAGAACCTCCGTTACCATCATGCTGGCCAACACCTACTCCATGCCCGCCCGGCGGGCCTTGGCGGTGACCGATGCGTCCCTGGAAACCATCGGACGGTCCATCGAGGGAATCCGCCAGGCCATCGGGATTCTGGAATCCCTTTCACCATCCTCCCAACCCATCGTAGAGGACAAGCGAAACCTCGACGCGCGCGAGACCATCGGGATCAACCAGGCGGAATTAAGCGTGGCATATCGTAAAAGGAGCGTCGGACTCACCCGCGAGGCCGAGATCGCCCAGGCCGCCGGCAGCACGGAGACCCGCCAAGCCAGGGAGAAGGAAAGCGTCCAGGCCCTCGCCGAAAGCCAAACCTGCAACGCCCAGGCCATCCAGACCTTGCTTGGCGTCATCAAGATTGATCCGTCCCGCCAGGACGCCACGCAAACCCTCGTGGCGCTTTGCGTGGAGTCCGGCGACCAGGACTCACTGGCCGCGGCGAGGGAAGCGATCCTGGGGCTGAAGAACCCTCCCCCGCTGGCGACCATGATGTTGCTGAAGCACGAGTTGCAGGCCTCTCGAAGGTCCGCCGACCTGGAGGAGCATCGCAAGAAGCTCCAGCAGGCCTGCGAAACGCTCGATGGCGTGCTGGCCAGGACGGACCTTAAACCCGATGAAGCCACCCAACTGAGGCTCGGTCGGGCCGAACTGGCGATGGAGGCGAAGGACTTTTCCACCGCCGAGCGACTCATCGGCGAGGTTCTGGGGGGCAATCCCCGCCAGGCCGAGGCCCGCTTCATGCGCGCCAGGCTTCTCATGGAGCAGGGGCGTTGGGAGCAGGCCGAGAGGGAATTGTTCGCGCTGAAGACCGACTTCCGCAACTTTATCGGCGCGCAACTGCTCTACGCCCAGGCAGCCGAACGGTCCGGAAAGATCGACATGGTCCGCGACGCCATGCGGGCCGTCACTAAGACCTCCCCCCGCAACGCCGCCGAGCAGGGCTACGTCGCGGCCGCCTGGAGATATCTCGCCGGCTCGATGCTGAAAGAAGGAATCTACAACCAGGCCTTCCAGGACGCCCAGGATTATTATCGCCAGTTCCCTGGAGACCCGCTGGCCGTCCGTTTGTTCGCCGAGGCCGCCTTCCGCACCAACCAGGATTATCTCGCCAGGGAAACCCTTGCCAAGGCCGTCAAGGAACACGCCGCCGACCCGGTCATGCTGATGGCCGCCTGCGACGGATACGGTTTGATCGGCGACAAGACCACCGCGGCGGAAATTGCCCGCCAGGCCGCGGAGTGCAAACCGGACAACCCCGAAAAGCGTGTCGCCGTCGCGCGGGCCATGGCCTTGGCGGGCCGCGGCGCCGAAGCTGAAAAACTGCTGGCCGATGAACTGGCCAGGGACTGGCAGCAACCCCAGGCGCACTTCATCCTCGCCCAAATCTACTGGACCACCGGCCGGCAGATGCAGGCGATTGAGCAGTATCGCGCCGCCGTGCAATTGGATGAACAAAACCAGGAACTGAGACTGGCCCTGGCCCAGCGGCTCTTCGAGATGGGCGATCTGGACGCCTGCCAGACTGTTCTGGACCAGTCCGACCGGGCCAATCCCAGCGCCAGGCTCCTGTCCGCGCGCGTCAAGCTGGCCCGCGGCGAGCCGGTCGACGAGGAAGCCGCCGTGGAGGCCGCCGGGGGCGGGGCCGTGGCCATGGCGCTGGATTGCCTGCGCGGCGGGCAGCCCGCCAAGGCCGTCGAGATATGCCTCAATGAACTGAAACCCGACAAGACTCCGGACAATCACGACGCCCGCGCGGTCCTTGCCCAGGCCTATGCGGCCTTGGGGCAGGAGGACAAGGCTATCGAACAGTTGACCGAGGTCCTCAAGGCCACGCCCGACCAGTTGGCCGGGTACCAGGCCCTGGCGGCGGCCTTGGCACGCCGAAGTCCCCCTGACGCAGTCGTCGAGACCCTCTCCAAGGTCCCCGGCGCCAAACGCCCCATGGTGGACATGACGGCCGGGTGGATATTCTCCCGTCTGGGGCTTTACGCACGCGCGGGTGAAGCCTTCAGCCGCGTGATCGACAACCCCGCGGCACGCGACTACGAACGGTCACTGGCCAGGCTTTACCGTGCCTCCGCGACGGCCCGGGCCGGACAACCTCAGAAGGCCCTGGAGGAATTGGACTCCTTGGCCGCACAAGAGTCGTGGCGCAGGCAGGCGCTTCTTGGCAAGGCGGAATTGCTGTTGACGCTGGATCGGGCCGACGAAGCCAAATCCGTCCTGTCACAAATGCGTTCGTTAGCCGTCCAAGCACGCGATACGCAATGGCTCATGGCTCTGGTGACGCTCCAGGCACAGGGAAGGGCCTTCGATGAAGCCCTGGCCGCCTGCGATGACATCGTCAAGTTGCGCCCCGGCGATGCCCGGTCCTTCCTCACCAAGGCCGCGGTGCTGGAGGCTGCGGGCAAGGCGCCCCAGGCCGTGGAGGCCTACCGCCAGGCCATCGCCCTGCAACCGGGCAACTTCTCCACCTACGCCCGCTTGGCAAGGGCCTATGACGCCCAAGGCCTGCCCACCGAGGCGCTGGCGACGCTGGAGCAACTTGCCACCGTCAGCAAACTGGCCCAGGAGGCGGCGCTATGGGAGCGGGGCAACCTGCTGGCCGGATGGGGTCTGCAACAACCGGCCGCGGAGTGTTTCCAACGCCTTGCCGAGACAGGCCAGTCCTTGAATCCCCAAATCCAGTTTGCCCTGGGCGGGGCGCTGGCCAGATTGGGTCGCAACGATGCCGCCAGGACCGCCTTGGCCAAGATACCGCAGTATGCCCAGGCCTACCTGCCCGCGCAGGAACTCCTGGCCCGAATGGGTGACACGACCGAGGCCAAGCTCGAGATCCTTCGCCAGGCCCGCAAGGTCAAGAGCGACGCCGAGAGGTTCCTGGTGATGGAGATGGCCGTGCTGATGCAGGCCCAACGCCCCGCTGAAACGGTCCAGGCGTATCAATCCTTCGTCGCCGCCCTGCCGGGCGGAAGGGCCATGTCTCCGGAAACACATCACCTGGCCCTAGAGGCGATGTTGCAGGCTGGACAACGGAAAGAAGCCGCTGAGCTTTGCCGCCGCCAGGCCCAACAGACCCGACTGGGCCGGTGGCGCCAATTGGCGGCGCTGCTGGGGGCTGATGATGACTTGCCTTCGGCGATGGTGTTGTTGGGAGAACCGGCCAAGGCGGAATTCGCCGACGCGGTGCTGGGCGCGGTGCTGGCCGGGCAGGCCGGCGACATTCCGCGCGCCGCGGAGTGGTCCGCCCGGATCGACCAGATCGAGCAGGACCTGGCCCGGAGCAGCCCTCCGCAAGCCGTTCCTCCTTCCTATGGGTTGCTGGCCGCCCTGGCATCGGGCCAGAAGTCCAAGGCCGCTGAGAAACTGGCCCAGTTGTCGACCCTGGAACCGGTCAGCCGCAGTGTGGCGGAGGCCCTCGTCCACCGCGACGATGGGACCATCGACGTTCGTTCGCAGGCGGCCAGGCTCCTGCGGGCCACTTCCGCCAGCGATTTGCGACTCCCGCTTCAGTGCCGTGCCTGGGCGATGGAGATTCTGGAGTCCGATCCCACCTGCCAGTGGGCGGCCATGCTCATCGTCCAAAGGACCGATCCGAACGCCGGAACGCTCCATACCGTCCTGGACTTGCTACAGCCCAAGGAATGTCTGCTAGCCAGGACCATTGCGGCTTCGGAGATGATATGGCGCAAGGAATATGACCAGGCGGCCAAGCTCTATGGACAATTGGCCGCCTTCCAGAAGGACAATCCCGCCTTCCTGCTCTTCCAGGCGAGCGCCACCGAAAGCGCCGGGCATCTGGAAGAAGCCCTGGACCTATATCGCAAGGTTTATCAGGTTACACACGAACCCTCCGCCGCCAACAATGCATCCTACATCATCGCCAGGTTGTGGCCCAAGGACGCCGCTCGCCTCGCCGAGGCGGCCACGATGATCGAATCCGCCGTCAAGGCCCAACCCCAAGTTCCCAGCTTCCGCGACACCTCGGGCTATGTGGCTTATCTGCAAGGCAGAACCGAGGAGGCACAGCGACAACTTTACCAGGCGGTCAAGGGGCTTCCCGATGCCCTGGAAGTTCACTACCACCTTGGCCTGGCCGAGGCGGCCGCCAGACGTAACGACATGGCGCGGTGGCACCTCCAGGCAGCAGTGGAGTTGGGCAGGAAACTTGCTGCCGACGGTACGGAGCTTCCGCCTGTCACGAAAGAGGCCGCACAGTTCGCCCAGCAGGCGCTGAACGAATTGGAGACCACCGGCAAGTGACGCTGCCGCCGGACAACGCTTCGCGCTCACCCGGCGGGCCGGTGCGCCTGCTGAGTTTCGACCTGGAGGAGTATTTCCAGGTGGAGGCCGCCGCAGGCGCGGTGGCCCCGGGGCAATGGGACTCGTTTGCCCAGCGCATGCCCGCGGTAGTGGAGCGAATCCTGGAGCGTTTGGCGTCGCGGGGGTCCACGGCTACGTTCTTTGTCCTGGGTTGGGTCGCCCTGCGACAGGGGGACCTGATCCGCCGCATCGCCCACGCCGGACATGAGATCGCCTCCCATGGCATGGCCCACACGATGATTCATCGGATGACTCCCCGGCAGTTCCGCGACGACGTGAGCGAAAGTCGGCAACGACTGGAGGATCTCTCCGGACAGGCCGTGCTGGGATATCGCGCCCCGACCTTTTCGATCACCCGCGCGACGGCCTGGGCCTTGGACGTGCTGGTGGAGGCGGGGTTTGCATACGATTCCTCGGTGTTCCCCATCCGCCACGACCGCTACGGAGTTCCCGACGCGCCTCGTTTCGCCCACTGGGCCATCGGTCCCGCGGGCGGGGGACTGCTGGAAATCCCGCCGTTGACCCTGCGAATTCTGGGGGGAAACATGCCCGTGGGCGGTGGGGGATACTTGCGGCTGCTGCCGCTGGCGGTGGTCAAGGCCGCGCTTCACTCCGCCGCCCGGGCCGACCGTCCGGCGATGATCTACCTGCATCCCTGGGAGTTGGATCCGCGCCAACCACCGCTGCCGATGTCGAGGTTGAATCGGTTTCGCCACCGTTTGGGGCTTTCCCGCATGGAGGGCAAGCTCCAGGCCCTTCTGGAGCGGTATCGCTTCACAAGCGTTGCCGCAAGAGTGGAGGAAATCCGCCCCAACATCGCAGAGCGGTTCGTTTACGGGGGATGATAAACGGGTCGGCTGTCTTACGGGCGGACGGCGCCGAGGAGCTGCTGGATCATCATGGGGCGGCCTTGGCGGAGGATGGCGATGTCGATGGTCTCCCCGGGCAACAACGAGGCGACCACCTGGGTTAGTTCGGCCGGGGTGGGCGTGTCGTGTCCGGCGATGGAGGTGATCACGTCGCCGACCTTGAGTTTCCCGGCGTGATAGGCCATGGAACCCGGCAGCAGGCCCGTGACCCTGACTCCGTCCTCGTCGGCCTGCATTCGGATGCCCAGGTGCGCCTTGGCGGACACGCCGGGCCGCCAGACATCCTGCGAGGCGACCCATTTTCGCCAGGCGGCCTCGATATCCGTCAATTTTCCACCCAGGGTCTTTTCCAAGGCCGCTTGGCCCGTGGGATCCTGGGCGAAGGTGTCCTTGTAGGTCAGGTAGAAATCGCGGAGCTTGCCCTGGCGATACAGGAACAACAGGACCGATTGCGCCTGTAAGTAGCAGATTTCCGCCCGCTTCATGAAGGCGGCCTGGTCCATCGCCAGAAGCTCCGCCAGCGAGGGGGCCTTGTCTTCCTGGATGGCCTTGCGGACGGTCAGCAGGCTGGAGTCCGTCCGTATCTCTACCTTGCCTGCCTTGACTCGCGATAGTTGAAACAGCGTGGCCAGTCCCTCCGCCAGCCAGATGGCGTGGCGCTGATCGACCGCGGCCTGGTCCTGGTGATGGAGGGCGTGGGTGAATTCGTGGATCAGGACGTTGCTGAGACTGACGCTCATCAGCGTGCGCGTGGAGTGCCGGTAGAAACCCAGGACCTTGGGATCGGGGCTGAGGCGCCGGAAGTCCGCCAACGTCGGCAGGAGGATGACGGGGTTCCATTGTTCCCCCCCGGCAAAGAGCATCCGCCGTTCCAGGTCGCAGTAGGCGCCCAGGACGGACATGACGTGTCGGGAAGTCCGCTTGTCCAGCGCGGAGACGTACACCAGGTGCCGGCGGTCGTCGATCTGGAAACTGTAGCCCTCGCCAAGATGGCCGATCACCGCCGAGGCCAGCGCCTTGGCTTCTTGTGCCAGCGCGGGGGCGGTGGCGGGCGCCGTCGCGGTGCTGGTCGTTGCCGGCGCCGAGCGAGCTTCCAGCGGGGAGGGTAGAACCAGCAGGATCGCCAACAGGCCGCAGCGATGAAAGCTCTGGCCCCGTTCAACGTTGGACTCTGGTTGTCGCTGGGGCATGGGCGGGTCCTGACCTCGCATGGACACGATCCATCATAGCACGCGGTTGACTGTCTGGAAAAACCCGTCTGTTCTTTGCTCTTGCCGCTGCGGTGGCGGGAGGCTATAAATACAGTGGCTCGCCGATCGGACCAGTCCGTGCATGGAAGCCGACTCGGCTCATCTATAAGGAACCTGTCATGTTTGCCAAAGGCAGCAAGAAAGGGACCGTGCGTTTTTCCATCCAGCCGGAGAACCACGCCAGGAAAGTCATGCTGGTCGGCAACTTCAACGGGTGGAAGCCCGTGGAGATGAAGAAGCAGAAGGACGGCCAATTTGTCGCCCTGGTGTCCCTGCCACAGGGGACCTACGAATACAAGTTCATCGTCGATGGGCAATGGCGCGTGGATCCCGACAACAGCGCCTGGGCCTTGAATCCCCATGGCACGCTGAACTCCGTGGCCCAAGTCAAGTAAAGTTGGTCCCACTCGGTCATTGTGGGTTCAATCGCCACGCGGGCAGAGGGGCCTGGGGCTTCGTGTCCGCCAAGGTTTCGACGATGCGGGCTACCTCAGCCGCTCGATGCGAATTATCGCCGGCCAAAGGCCGGTGACCTTCTCCCGGGCCAACACCTCCGCGGGATACTCACTATCGAGAGGTTGCAGGCGGAGCGTCGCGTCGTCATCGCGATAGCATCGCTTGAACGCGGTGGCGCCCCCATCGAGGCGCACGAAACAGTCGTCACCGCTTTGGGCGGTGGTGTTGGGGGAAAAGACGACGATGTCGCCATGGCGATAGCGTGGTTCCATGGAATCCCCCACCACACGCACGGCGAAGGCCTGGCTGTCGTGGACGTCCACGCAGCGGACGTACTCGTCGGCGATGCTGGAGGGATAGTCCAGGTCGGTGAAATGGAGGGGATAACCCTCGGTGACCTTGTTGATCAGCGGAATGGCCCCCCCGGCCGAAGGGGACTTGATGTTGGCCTGACACTGGAGACTTGCCGCCAGGCTTCCCACGCCTGATGGTCCACCCGGCAGGCCCTCGGAGCGAGAGAGGAACTCCTTGAGCACACCGCGGAGCTTGGCCAGTTCTGTTTCCAACAGCTCGCGCTCATGTCGCACATCCAGCGGCGTGCGCGCCAGGTGCGCCAGTCTCAGGAGTTCATCCGATGGGAAGCCCAGCGCCTTCTCGATTGACTTCAACACCCCGTCGCTGGGAGGATTTTTGATCCTTCCCGTCTCGATGTTGGAAAGGTACGGTTTGGAGATACCCACCTGTGCGGCCAGGTGATCCTGTGTCAGGCCGGCCTGCTCGCGGTACTTGCGGATCAGTTCGCCAATGCTCATGTCATTTCTCCCCAAAGATAAACGCGCGGAGCTGCCTTTGCCCTCAATAACAAAGCATAACAGATTATTCTGCTAACGATCAATATAATTAGGCAAATATTATATTGACATAATGTATTTTCTGGTTATCATATAAATCATAATGTTGGCTAACTAGATTATGCAGGTGTATATCTAACGATATTGTCATCAGTTTTACAGGTACATCACTAATCTTGTCAGGCCCTACGCGGTAACAGCACATTATAAAAGCGGTTATCGACTTATTTATGAGCTAGAAACTATTGGAAATTTTTGGGTTTGATGGGGAGCACAGCCACTTTGGAGGTTAAATCCAGGCAACAGGGTGTTGCCGGGCCTCAAGGGGTGACTTCCCTGAGAGCAGCTTTGGAGGTGGACGATGCCATTGAGTCTTAAAGAGAGCATTTGTCGCTTCAGGAAAATGCCCAGAGACAGTGCGGTCCTTGCTGGAAGGGCGGAGCTGCTGGCGCCGGGAGATCGGGATCTGATCGAAGCCGTTTTGGTCAACGGGCAATCCGCAAGTGGCTTGGCCCGCATCATGGGGGTCACGCCGCGGATGGTTCGTAAAAAGATACGTCGCTTGAGCCTGCATCTGATCAGCCGGCGGTTCCTGGATGCCGCTCGCTCGCTTCCATACCTGCCCCCCGAAGAGGCCACACTGGCCCGACTTCACTTTTGCTCAGGCCTGACCCAAGCCCAGTTATGTGGGCGATTGAGGCTGTCTCCTCACTGCTTGCGGCGGCGTCTGGACCGTCTATCCGCACAGATCGCCACGATCAGTCAGCTCCAGCGAGCCGCCAAGCAGGAGGCTCAGTCAGGAAACTGGCGTGGTGATGACTCCGCGGAGGACCAATAGCCCTTGGACGCGGGATTAGGTGGGCACAAAAAACGGTCGGCGCGAGTTGGCCCTCCGTGGCGCAGTAGAGTCAGCGCGAAGGTGAAGCGCGCGGCGGGCGTGGGGAGTCTTGCCGGGCGCGTGGCGACGATGTTCGGACTGTCGCCTGGGCACGTGGAGGTGCTCTACGAGGGCTTGGAGCTATGCATCCAGCCGGGACAGATCGTCGCGGTCACGGGTCCATCCGGCGCGGGGAAGTCCGTCCTGCTGCGGCATGTCGCCCGCCGCGCGAGAAACGTCGTTTGGTTGGATGCGGCGCGATGGGACGGGGTATCCACCCCGGCCGTCAGCGCCCTACCCTGCGGTTCGCTGTCGCAGCGCCTAGAGGCAATGTCATTGTGTGGACTGGCCGAGGCAGCGGTCATGGTCACGCCCGCCGGACGATTGTCGGGGGGGCAGGCGTACCGTTTGGCCCTTGCGGCGGCGATTCTGGAGGCCCGGCAGGCCGGTCGGCCCATGCTGGTCGTCGCCGATGAATTTGCCGCCACGCTGGATGACGATTCAGCCGCGGCGCTGTGTTTGGCGATGCGGAAGCTCATCGGCTCTCCCAATGGGGCCGGACTGGCGTTGCTGGTAGGCACGGCCCGGCGTGACCTGTTGAGGAACCTCCAGACAGACCAGGTGGTTTTCAAGCCTTTGGGCGGTCCGGCGGAATGTTACCGGTCCCAGCGAGCTACACCGCGCCTGTCGGCCTTGCGGGGAGGTGGCGATCCTCGTCGCTGGAGGATCGCGCGCGGGACCTTGCGGGACTATCATTCCCTGGCGGGGTTCCACTACCTGGCAGGACCGCCCGCGACGCACAAGCGGGTGTATGTTATCCGCCCTCCTGGCGGGGCGGGACTGGCCGGGCGCTTGTGCCCACCCGTGGCGGTCCTGGTGGTCTCTCCGCCGCTTCCGAGCGTGCGAGGCAGGAACATCGCCACCGCCGGACGATACTCCACCGCCGGCAGGGCCATTTCTCTCGCCAGGCTCAACGCCGAGGTGGAGGCCATTTCGCGCGTGGTGGTGCATCCCGTTTATCGTGGACTGGGCCTGGCCGGGCGATTGATCCGTCATGCCCTGGCCAAGGCCCAGACCCCCGTCGTCGAGGCATTGGCGGTCATGGGGCGCGTCCACCCGTTATTCGACCGGGCCGGCATGGCCGCCTATCACGTGCCCGCGCCGACCCATCGACCCTATGTCTACTATCTCTGGATCGCCCCGCGAAGGCACCGCTCGTATCGATATCCCCCGGACATTGCCAAACGCCGCCTGCGCCGCGTTGCGCCCATCCGGTCAACGAAGGGATGATCATTTCGTCGCTGTCGGCATTTCTACTATTGGAGAACACGCCCATGAGTTCGTTATCCGCACCCTCCACCCGTCAGGAACTTGCCCAACTGGCCGAAACAGCCTTCGGCATCCGTGTTCCGGACCAGGCCATTTGCCCCCATCACAGCAGCCCGATGGATTATCTGGCCGCCAGTTTCTTCGGTCAGGATGACCTGCTGATCTGGGCCAACCGCGGGGGAGGCAAGACCTCCCTGGCGGCCGTGGCGACCATGCTGGACGCCATCTTCCGCGCCCCCATCGACATCCGCGTGCTGGGCGGAAGTTTCGATCAATCCGATCGCCTGGCCGACGCCATCCGCGGGATGCTGGACAAACACGAGGACCTCGTCAAGGGCAGGAAAACCCGCACGCGGATCAAGTTGACCACCGGGGCGGACATCCGCATGTTGCCGCAGTCGCAGATGGCCGTCCGCGGTCAGCACGTCCAGAAGATCCGCTGCGACGAGGTGGATCTTTTCGACCCGGATGTCTGGCGCGCGGTGCAATTCGTCACGCAGTCCCGCCAGTCGGCCCGTGGGTCCATCGAAGTGCTGTCCACGCTGCATCGACCGGGGGGTCTGATGCACCAGCTCGTCGCCCAGGCCGGAGGCGCCCTGGACTTTCCACCGGTGGGAGGGGCTTCGCCGCTGGCGGGTTTCAAGCTCCTCCAGTGGTGCCTTTGGGAGGTCATCGAGCGCTGCGATCCGAACCGACAGTGCCAGGACTGCCTTTTGGAGGAGGACTGCCACGGTGCGGCGCGGCGCGGGAGGGGATACTTCCGCATCGACGACGCCGTCGCCATCAAGGCCCGCAGCTCCAAGGCCGCCTGGGACGCCGAGATGCTCTGCCGCGGTCCACATCGGGAATACCTGGTGTTCCCGGAGTTCGAGTCCGCCCGGCACGTGACGGCGGTGGAGTGGCACGACGGTTGGCCGACCTATCGCGCCATCGACTTCGGCTATCGCAACCCGCTGGTGTGCCTGTGGATCCAGCTCAGCCCTGACGGGCGGGTGATGGTGATGGACGAATACATCCGCACGCGACTGCCGCTGGGCAAACACGCCGCGGCGATCCTTCAACGCGACAGGTCGGGTTGCCCGGTGGTGATGACCTATGTCGATCCCGCCGGGCGGCAGAAGGAGTCCACCAGCGGTCAGGCATGCACGGAACTGCTGGCGGCGGCGGGCATTCCCTGTGTGTCGCGAGCCAGCACCCTGGCGGAGGGCATGGAGTTGATCCGCGCCGCCCTGGCGCCGGCGACGGGGGAACCCACGCTGCTCATCCATCCGCGCTGCACCGCCCTGATCAGTTCCTTCAACACCTACCACTACCCGCCGCCCGGCGCCCAGGGAGAAGCCGACAGGCCCGTCAAGGATGGTCCCGACCACCTCATCGACGCGCTGCGGTACTTCTTCATCAATCGCTTCCGGCCGAGGATTGCCATTCAACGCGGGGCGTACTAAGCTGCGTGCAATAAAGATTGCACGCAGCTAGAGCAGGAGAGCAGTAGAAAGTAGAGAGTTGAAACAGCAGATCGCCCTGCAATTAAGGCCCAAACTGCTTTCCTGCGGTCTACTTTCTCCTCTCTACTTTCTGAAATACTGTTCAAACATTATTGCAAACAGCTTAGACTTTCCTTGGCTCCCGTGGCGGCAAAGGCCCTTATAAATGCCCGCCGACAGCGTCCATCTCAACGGTCGAATCGTCCCCGCCGGCCAGGCCGCCGTCAGCGTCTTTGACGCCGCCTTGATGCACGGAGCGTCGGTGTTCACCACGATGCTGGCGAGGAACGGTACGGTCTTTCGCCTGGACCGCCATCTGGCTCGCCTGATGGAGACGGCCGCGCGAATGAACCTCCGCACCGAGGCGACAGCCGATGGGCTGGCTTCAGCCACGCGGGAGTTGCTGGAGGCCAATGGGTTGAAAGAGGCCCGTTTGCGCATCACGCTTTCTCCCGGCAGCACCCACGGTGAAGAAGACTCCGCCACGACCACGTTGATCACAGCCGATCCGCTGGCGGGGAATCCCTCGCGGTGGTATAATCATGGCATCCGCGTGATTGTCAGTTCCTTTCGCCAATTTCGCGGCGATCCCCTGGGCGGTTTCAAGACCGGCTGCTATCTGCCACGCGTACTGGCCCGCCGGGAGGCGGCCGCCAAGGGCGCCGAGGAGTCGATCTGGTACACGCAGGACAACTGCCTGGCCGAGGCGTGCTTCTGCAACGTCTTCCTGGTCCTGGGCGGAAAGGTGCTCACTCCGCCGCTGGAGACGCCCGTCCTTGCGGGCATCGTCCGCCAGGCGGTGCTGGAACTCTGCGCCACCCTGGGCGTCGATTGTGATGAGCGGACGTCGCTGACCATTCATCAGATGCTCGCGGCGGAGGAAATGTTCCTGACGTCCTCGATCAGCGGCATCCGGTCGGTGATTGCGGTGGAAAAGCACGACGTTGGCGACGGAAAGCCCGGGCCGCTCACACAGCGGCTGATGGCCTCCTATGAGGAGTTGCTGAACAAGGAGTGCGGACAAGCGGGTGGGATGCAGGGAGCGGAAAGATGAAGATTTCAAGGATCATCGCGGTGATGGAGTCCATCGCGCCGCCGCAACTGGCGGCCGATTGGGACAACGTCGGACTGTTGGTGGGCGACCCGGAGGAGAAGGCCCGGAAACTGCTGTTGTGCATCGACCTGACCCCCTCGGTGCTGGAGGAAGCCCTCCGTGGCGGCGCGGGGATGGTGATGGCGTACCATCCGGTGATCTTCAAACCCGTCGCGCGCCTGACGTCCACCGACGCGCCGGTAGTCTACCAGGCGGCGCGGCGGGGCCTGGCGGTGTATTCGATGCACACAGCCTACGACGCCGCACCGGGCGGGGCCAACGACATGCTGGCCGACGTGATGGGCCTGATGGACCGCCGACCGCTGGAGGCGATTGTCCGGCGGGGGCAGTGCAAGATCGTCGTTTTCACTCCCGGCGACGACATGCACCGGGTCTCCGAGGCGGCCTTTGCCGCCGGGGCGGGGCGGATCGGAAACTACCTCGACTGCGCGTTCTTCGCCCACGGGATTGGGACGTTCTGCGGCGGGGCGGGCAGCCACCCGACGATCGGACGGACGGGCGAGCACGAGGCCGCCGAGGAACTTCGCCTGGAGATCATCGCACCGCTGGCCAAGGCGTCGGCCGTCTGCGACGCCATCCGCGCGGCCCACAGCTACGAAACGCCCGCCGTCGATGTCTATCCCCTGGAAGACTTCCCCGAGGGATGCGGCATGGGGCGGATCGGCCGGTTGGCCAAGCCGGCAAGCCTCTCGGCGCTGGTCGCACGCGTCAAGAAGGCCACGGGTTGCGACAAGGTCCTACTCGCCCAGCCGGAGGGCGGAAAAAAACCGTCGCCCAGACGATCGTCGCCTCGATCCGGTACGGTGACCACAGCCGCCTGCTGTGCGGGGGCCGGAGGCGGACTTTATCGCGCCGCCCTGGCCGCGGGGGCGCAACTCTATCTCACCGGCGAGATGCGCCACCACGACGCCCTGGCCGCCACCGCGGGGGGCATGACCGTCGTCTGCCTGGGACACTCCAACTCCGAACGCATCGCCCTGGCCTCCCTGGCACAGCGTCTGTCGCTGGCGCTGCCCGGCCTGGCGGTCGCTTGTTCAGCCGCCGACCGCGACCCGTTCGTTGTCGGTTGAGTGACCGCGCGGAGCTTCAGTGGGGCGTCTTGTCCCTTTGTGCCCGCAGGCGATGGTAGGTGTCCAGGGCGGCAGGGAACGGCCCCAGGGCGCGCTCGAAGTGCTCTAAACGTACAGGTCCCGTTCGTCGCTTTCCTGGATGCGATTGAGGCGCTCGGCGAGCTTGCGCTTCTCTGGTGTGTCGCTCATGCCGGCCAGTTCCGCCTCGATGAGCTTGCGGCCCTGCTCCGCCACCGCCGGTGAGGCGTAATCCGTCAGGTATTCCATCAATGTCGTCAGGGCGTTGGGCGTGCAGAAACGCTTGATGAACCCTGGGATGGCGAACTCCATGAAGTGCTCGCCGGTGCGCCCCAGGCGGTAGCAGGCCGTGCAGAAACTGGGCAGGTAACCGTCCTGGATCAGTTCGCCCATCACCGCGTCCAGCGGCCGCACGTCGCCAAGGACGAACTGTTCGCGCTCCATCACCTGCGCGTCTCCGGCGGAGGGATCGGGCGCGGCGGTCAGCAGGCCGGACAGATAGGCGTCGTCGATGAAGTCCGTGGCGCCCTTGCTCAATGTCCTGGTATCTGTTGGGTACATCTGGGTACTGACTCCTTGGGTTTTACGGCTCGGTCGCCCCTTCCGGTTCCGACGGTCCTGCCGATGGCCCGGCAGCGTTCCTTGATGGTGGTGACCAGGGGGATGTCGGTGGCTCGCTTCATAAAACTTATGTCGGCCGGCCTGTCCACCCGGGTTGACGTGCCGCCGCCAAGACCCGACATTATACCGTCGGCCCCGCGTCGGCGAATGGCTTTCTGCGGGGGCAAACGGGGTTGGGGTTTGCCAAACCGCCAAGAGGGGTCTGGGGGCTACACGCGGAAAGCAGCGCGTAGGCGCCGCGCTGCGGCCGGGAGCGGGCGATTCTTCTTGCGCCGCCGGCCTGGCTGGGGAACATCGGGGATCGGAACCCGCACGGGATGGGCCTCGACGGCCTTGAGGGCCTCCCCGCCGGATGGGGCGTACAGATCGGCCTTGATCTCCTCGGCCAGGCCCGGCGCCCGGGCGAACACCCCGCCGCAGGCAAGGATCTGCATCTCCTGGCAGACGCCCACTGAACGAATCAACGTGATAAGGTTGCGCAGGTTGGGCACGTCCTGCGGCTTGGGGGCGCAGACGCACAGTACATCCGGGCGGACCTTGCCCACGAATTCCAGCACCTCGTCATTGGGTGCGCCGCTACCGAGGAACCAGACGCTCCACCCCTCAGCCTCGAAAAGGTCGGCGGTGATCTGCGCGCTGAGCTCCTCGATCTCCTGGCCGCCGCAGACGATCACCATCCGCTTGCCCGTCTTGGGCTTGCGGGCCAGGTGTCCGCAGAGCTGGTCGGCCAGCATCCGGTTGATCCGAACGGCCATGTGCTCGGTGATTCGGGAGATCTCGTCGGCGCGGTAGAGCTTGTCGATCTGGTCCATGGCCGGCCAAAGCACCATCTTCAGAAGCTTGGAGGCTGTGATGCCCCGGTCGTGGGCGGCAAAAATCAACTCGCGGGCCCCGCAACGCTTCCCGACAAAGAGATGCTCCAGATACTGTTTGAACAGTTCGGCCATGGTCATGGTAGGATCCTTTCAATCCAAAAGGGGGCTTGGCGGAGGAATGTCACTGGGCAGTTCGACGGCAGGAACGCGTCGCGGGCCTGTCCAAATGCCATGCGATCCATAATGTTAATCTGGGTAGGTTGCACTGTATGGGCAAGATCGGACAAGACACTCTGGAAAGTTTAGGCAAAATGGATAATATGGGGGCAATAAAGGGTAATTTTGTGGTGGAAACGTTATTGTTGTCGTAATCTAGTATTATATAAATGGTTACGTAAACACTTTTCAGGAAGCCCTGGCCGGAAGAAGGGCAGGTCAGCATTGGATGGTCGCAGGCCGATGTCCAGGTAGCGTGAATCTGCCGGTGGCTTGTCGTAGCGGTGGATTGTCCGGTTGCTCCCGCGGGCCATGAGGCGACTAACCCTCTGACACAAGCCCGCATTTGGCGGATTACCTGGCGCAAGTGCGGTCCGGTGGTCATGCGGCCTTGTATGGCGGGTCGGGGGATACTAGACTCTGGCCATGCACAGGATAGGACTGGGCTATGACTCGCACCGATTGGTACCCAACAGGGCGCTGATCCTGGGCGGCGTGAAGATCGATCATCCTCTCGGCCTGGCTGGACACAGCGATGCCGATGTGGTCCTCCATGCCGTCACCGACGCCATCCTGGGCGCCTGCGGGGACGGCGACATCGGGGAGCTTTTCCCCGATACCGACCCGCGCTGGGCCGGCGCAGACAGTGCGGGATTTGTCCGCCGGGCGGTGGAACTGGCCGCGGCAAAAGGATGGACCGTCGGAAATTGCGACGTGACGATCCTGGCCCAGGAACCGCTTCTGGGACCACACAAACCGCGGATGCGGGCGCGACTCGCCGAGCTGCTGGGCGTCGGCGCCGAGGCGGTGGCCGTCAAGGCCAAGACCAACGAGGGTATGGGCGCGATCGGTCGGGGAGAGGGCATCGCCGTGCTGGCGGCGGTGATGTTGGTCGGCGACGATGCCCGTTAAAGAAACTGATGGCTGGGGAAATTCATCCCCCAGCGGAGTATCCTGATACAAAGGGCAACGAAGGTCGGCGGGCGGGATGGGTGAATATGCTTCGCCTGTACAACACGATGACGCGGAGCGTAGAGGAGTTTCGTCCGATTCGGGACAACACCGTGGGCGTCTACACCTGCGGTCCGACGGTGTACAACTACGCCCACGTCGGCAACCTGCGCACCTATCTCTTCGAGGACGTCCTGGTGCGCGTCCTGGCCGCCTGCGGCTATGACGTCAAGCACGTGATGAACGTCACCGACGTCGGCCACCTGGTCTCCGACGCCGACGAGGGCGAGGACAAGATGGCCATCGGCGCCGCCCGCGAGGGCAAGACCGCCTGGGAGGTCGCGGAGTTCTACCAGCAGGCCTTCCGACGCGACTTGGCGCGGCTGAATATTCGCGAACCGCTCATCTGGTGCAAGGCCACCGACCACATCGCCGAGCAGATCGCCCTGGTGCGAACGCTTGAGGACAAAGGTTTCACCTACATCATTCCCAACGACGGGGTTTATTTCGACACCGCCAGGCTTCCCGACTATGGCAAGCTGGCCCGGCTGGATGTTTCGGGCCTGCGCGCCGGGGCGCGGGTGGAGATGGTCGCAGGCAAGCGCAACGCGACGGATTTCGCCCTGTGGAAATTCTCGCCCAAGGACGCCCGACGACAGATGGAATGGCCCAGCCCCTGGGGCGTGGGCTTCCCCGGCTGGCACATCGAATGCTCCGCGATGGCGATGAAGTACCTTGGCCAGCGCGTGGACATCCATTGCGGCGGGGTGGACCACGTCGCCGTCCACCATACCAACGAGATCGCCCAGTCGGAATCGGCGATGGGACATCCGTGGGTGAACTGGTGGATGCACGGGGAGTTCCTGGTCTTCCCGCGCGAAGACGGCGCCGAGGCGGCCAAGATGAGCAAGTCCGCCGGGGGCTTCATCACGCTGGACACGCTGGTGGAGCGTGGTTTCGACCCGCTGGCGTACCGGTATTTCTGCCTCAACGGTCACTACCGGGCGCAGTTGGTCTTCACCTGGGAGGCCCTGGTCGCGGCCGCCAACGCGCTGGGCCGGCTCAAGCGGGCGGTGCTGGACCTTCGCCCGCGCTACAGCGGGCAGCGCCCCATCGTGGCGCGCATGGAGGAGTTCCGCGCGGCATGCGAGGACGACCTGAACATGCCCCGCGCCCTGGCGGCGATGTGGGGGGCGATCAAGGACGAGCAGGCGGAGGGGGCCGAGGTCTACGCCACGCTGCTGGCGATGGACGCGGTGCTGGGGCTGGGCATCGGGGGGATGAAGGAAGAGGCATTGGCGATTTCGGAGCAGGAAATTCGCCGCCTCATCGACGATCGCAATGCCGCCCGCAAGGCCAGGGATTTCGCCCGGGCCGACGCGATACGCAAGCAACTGGCGGAGATGGGCGTGACCCTGGAAGATTCCCCCGGTGGGACGCTCTGGCGGCGGAGCTGAGGCGGGCGATGGCCGAGCGAGCATCGACATACCGCATCCTGGGCATCGACCCGGGGCTGAACGTCACCGGTTACGCCGTCGTCGATTTCGGTGGCGCCGGGCCGGCCATCGTGGAAGCCGGAACCCTGCGGACCAACGCGCGACTCGACCTGGCCGGGCGGATCGCCCAACTCCACGCCGACCTTGCCGAAATCCTCGCCGAGATGACCCCCGACCTGGCGGGCATCGAGCAGCTCTACGCCCACTACAAGCACCCGCGCACCGCCATCCTGATGGCCCATGCACGGGGCATCGTCCTGCTGGCCTGCCGGCAGGCGGGCGTGACCGTGCGGAGCCTGGCCTCCACAGCCGTCAAGAAAGGTATCACCGGAAACGGTCATGCCTCCAAGCTCCAGGTCCAGCGGGCCATCCAAAGCATCCTCAAGCTCAAGGACGTCCCCCAACCCCCCGACGTCGCAGACGCCCTGGCCATCGCCCTGTGCGCGGGAAGACGCTTCTAGACCGTTTTTGCATACCATCCGGCGAGTGCGTGGACTATATTCTGCCCCATGATTGCCAGGATCACCGGCCGGTTGGAAGGAGTTTCCGACAGTTCCGCGTTGATCGACGCGGGCGCGGGGTTGTGGTACGAGGTGCTCGTCCCGGCCTTCGACATCGAGCGGCTGACGCGGCGGGTGGGGCAGGAGGTCGTGCTGCACACGATCCACTACGTCGAGGGCAATCCGTCGCACGGGGTTCAGACCCCGCGGCTGGTGGGTTTCCTCAGCGAGACGGACCGCGACTTTTTCCGCGTGTTCACCACGGTCAAGGGCATCGGCGTCCGCAAGGCGCTCCGCGCGTTGGTGCGGCCGGTGGGGGAGGTGGCCGCGGCCATCGGCGCCAAGGACGCCCGCTTCCTGGTGGCCATGCCGGAGATCGGAAAGCGGACGGCTGAGCAGATCATCGCCGAGCTTTACGGGAAGGTGGAGCGGTTCGCCGGGGCCGCTACCATGGCGGCCGAGCGGGCGCTGCCCCAGGCGGCGGCAGAGGCCGTCAGCGTGCTGGTGCAGCTCGGCGAGCGACGCGGCGACGCCGTCGTGCTCGTGGAGCGCGTCATCGCCGTCGCGCCGGAACTGGACACCCCAGAAAAGATCATCCAACAAGCCTACAAACTCAAGGCGGGCGGAGCCACGTGAGCGGAACACGGAACCAGGAACACGGAACATGGAACCGAATGACCAATGACAGCAACCCGGTCCTCCGGTAATCCGGTCCTCCGGGGCATCATGGAACCAGGAAGAATATGGAATGGTGACGACGACAAGGGGGATTGGCGGATGAACGGAAAATATGGCGACAGCGCGTTTGGATTCGAGGATCTGGAGGTTTATGCCGCCGCACGCGAGTTGCGCCGGGGAGTCTATGCGATGGCTAAGAATCTGCCCGAGGCGGAGCGGTTTGTCCTGGCGAGGCAGATGATGCGGGCGGCTTTGTCCTTGACGAACAACATTGCGGAAGGCTATGGGCGTTACACATGGCAGGATACGATCCACTTCTTGCGGCAAGCCCGCGGGTCGTTGCATGAAATAGCGGATGACCTCAATATGTGTGAGGACCAGTCGTATGCACAGGAGTCTCAACTGAGTGTGCTCAAGGACCAGTCCGTCAAAGTGCTTCAGTTACTGAACGGTTACATCAGGTATTTGCGGAACAACAAGCAAGGCGCCGATTCGTAAATTGGCCCCGGGTTCCTTGTTCCGAGTTCCGGGTTCCGAGAAGGTGCCATGGCCAGAGATAAGATCATCTCGCAGTCCGCCACGGGCGTCGAGGACGAGCAGTACAACGCCTCGCTTCGCCCTGTGACACTGGACGACTGCATCGGCATGAGCGACCTGCTGGAGAAGCTGCGGATCAGCATCACCGCCTCCCGGGGCCGCGACGAGCCGATGGAACACGTCCTGCTCCACGGGCCTCCGGGGCTGGGCAAGACCACCCTGGCCTACGTCATCGCCCATGAAATGGGCAGCGCCATCAAGGTGACCTCCGGACCTGCCCTGACGCGGCCGGGCGACCTCATCGGCATCCTGACCAACCTGGATCGCCGCGACGTGCTGTTCATCGACGAGATCCACCGCCTTCCCCCGGCCGTCGAGGAGTACATCTACCCGGCGATGGAGGACTTCAAGGTGGATTTCGTGGTGGATTCCGGGATGCACAGCCGGACGATCAACCTGCCGCTGAAGCCCTTCACGCTTATCGGCGCCACGACCCGCGCGGGGCTGCTCAGCCCGCCGCTGCGCACCCGCTTCGGCATCTCGCACCACCTGGATTTCTGGTCGGCCGAGGACCTCCTGTTGCGGTTGACGATGTCGGCGAGGATGCTGAAGCTGGACTACGATCCCGCCGCGAGGGACCTGCTGTCCGGGCGGGCGCGCGGAACGCCGCGCATCGCCAACCGCCTGCTACGCCGCTGCCGCGACTACGCGCAGGTCAAGGGCGACGGGCGGCTGACGGTGGCCATCGTCGAGGCCGCGCTGGGGCTGGAGGGCATCGACGCCCTGGGCCTCGACGAACTGGACCGCCGCATGCTGCGGACGATCATCGAAGTCTACAAGGGCGGACCGGTGGGCATCGAAACCGTCGCCGCGACCTTGGGCGAGGAGACCGACACGCTGGTGGACGTGGTCGAGCCGTTCCTGCTCCAGATCGGCCTGCTTGCCCGCACCCGCCGCGGTCGGCTGGCCACGCTGAAGGCCTACGAGCACCTGGGGGTCAAGAACCTCTCCCCCCCGCCGGCGCCGCAACTGTTCGAGGCGGACTGAAGGCCTACAGTTTCCACGCCTTGGCGAAGGCATTGAAGCTACGGTCGTAGGTGGCCTCGGCCTCGGGCGGGAAGCAGCAGCCGGGCAACTGCCGACTGGCCAGGTGGTACGCCAGGCAATCGCAGCAGACGCCCTTGCGGCTACAGCCGTCATAGGTGCAACCACAGCGGTCCTTGATGTTCTTGTCCTTCTTGCACTCCACGGGAGGGGGCCTCTTTCTATATCAGGGGCTTGGCGCGTTTGACGAGTTGGAGTGCCAGGCCCCATGGGTCGCGTACCATTGCTATTTCGTCGCCGTCGGGGGTGACGGCGACTTCGCCTTCGGGGGTCGCGCCGACTTCGACGAGGCGCTGCCGGTCAGCCCGCACGTCGCCGCTGGCAATCGCCACGTGCAGGGTGACGGGGTCCGTCGCGAAATAGTCGGGGATCGGCGCCTTGGTGTTGCAGTAGACCTCCAGGAGGCCCCGGCCGGCAGTGTCGGCCAGGAAACGTCCGTGGGTGGGCGCCCCGCCTTGACGAATGATCTTCCAGCCGAGGTTCTCGACGTACCACCGCGCGGCGGCCTGTGGATCCTTGACGTTGATGCCGATGTGCTCGATGTCCATGAATCGTTCCTATCTGGTGCTCTGGCAGCCGGGCGGGTTTGACCGTTCGCCCGCCTGGGGGGGATTGTCGGCGAGGATACTGTATCCGTGCGGCGAACCTCACGCAAGTTCGCACGGTTTGGGGGGCGCGACCGCGGCGTGGGCTGTCAAACTGGCGGCGGCTGCGGGAGGCGGGTATGATGCGAGGCATCTCCCTATACAAAGGATTGCGTCCATGGCACGGAAGTATTTGCTCTATCTGGCGAGGTGGCAGTTATCGACCCCCATCCTGGCCGTCTGCGTGGCGCTGTTGGTGGCGCGCGTTGGGGCCACATGGTCGACGGTGGTGGCCAACTTGATCGGCGGACTGATCTTTTTCTGGGTCGATCGATGGATCTTCCGCAACTCGGCCATGCTGCGCGGGGAATTGTGGGAGGCGCAGGCTCACGTTGTCTGCGCCGATTGCGGCACGGCCGTGGACAAGGGCTATCGCCTGGTCAAAGCGAGCGGATACGACAAGACGGGCGATCGCCGGCCTCAGTTCCGCTGCCATGAGTGCTCCCGCGCCAAGTACCAGCATGATCGCGGCGGGGGAGAGGTGGGCGCGGGGGTTTGAGCCGCAAGCAGTGTGGAACCCTCGAATCGGCGGCTTGCGGATCGGCGAGGCCGTGCCTGTTTGGAGCATTTTAAGTTTGGGTGAGAGCGCGGCGGGGCTCCGTCCCGCCGCGTATTCAAGCACCTGTTAGGCTGGCGGGACGGAGCCCCGCCAGCCAGGTGTAAACATCCATAGTTAAACTGCTCTAGCCCGATATTTTCTGCTCCCGCCACCAGGTGATCGTGCGCCGAAGGCCCTCGTCAAACGGCATGGCCGCCTGGAAGCCGAACCGCTGCCAGGCCCGGGTGGTGTCGAGCATGCGGCGAGGCTGACCGTCGGGCTGCGTGGTGTCCCATCGCAGCCGGCCGGTGTAACCGGTCAGTTTCCGGAGCTTCTCCGCCAGGTCGCGGATGGTGATCTCGAAGCCCGCCCCCAGGTTGACCGGATCCCCGTCGTCGTATTTCTCCGCCGCCGCGGCGATTCCCCGCGCGGCGTCCTGGACGTAGAGGAACTCCCGGCTGACCGAACCGCTGCCCCAGACGGTCACCTCCGGCTGGCCCGTATCGACGGCGTGGCAGAACTTGCGTATCAAAGCCGGAATGACGTGCGAGGTTCGCGGGTCGAAATTATCGCCCGGACCGTAGAGGTTGACCGGCAGCAAGTAGATGCCGTTGAACCCGTACTGTTGCCGGTAGGCCTGGAGCATAACCAACAGGGCCTTCTTGGCGATGCCATACGGGGCGTTGGTTTCCTCGGGGTAGCCGTTCCAGAGATCCTCCTCGCGGAAGGGCACGGGGGCGAATTTCGGGTAGGCGCAGACGGTCCCCACCTGCACAAACTTGCGCAGCCCTCGCAGGCGGGCGTGTTCGATGAGGTGCAGGCCCATGGCCATGTTGGCGTAGAAGAACCGCCCCGGGTTGGCGCGGTTGGCCCCGATGCCGCCGACTTCCGCGGCCAGGTGGATGACCACCGTCGGAGTCATTGCCTCGTACATGCGGACCACGTCGCCTTCGCGTGTGAAGTCGTAGTCGCCCTGGAGAGGCACCAGGAGGTTGGCGGCGGGAACCCCGTGGCCCAGCAGCTCCGCCTGGAGGTGGCGACCCAGGAAGCCCGCCCCTCCGGTGATGACGATTCGTTCCCTGGCGATGTCCACGGTTGCCCCGTTTCTATTTCCGCCCGCCGCCGCGGCGGTGGTCGGCCAGGAGGCGCTCCTGGCGGGCCAGTTCCCAGTCGGCGTCGATCATCATGTCCACCAGTTGCTCGAAGGACACCTTCGGCTGCCAGCCCAGGACCTTCCTCGCCTTGGTCGCGTCGCCCTGGAGCAGGTCCACCTCCGCGGGGCGCAGGTAGCGCGGATCGATGCGTACGTGGTCGCGACAGTTCAACTGGACCCGATCGAAGGCCCGTTCCAGAAACTCGCGCACCGAGTGGGTCTGTCCGGTGGCGATGACGTAATCGTCGGGGGCGTCCTGCTGGAGCATCCGCCACATCGCCTCGACGTAATCGCCGGCGAAGCCCCAGTCTCTCTTGGCATCCAGGTTGCCCAGGAACAACTCGCTCTGGAGGCCCTCCTTGATCCGCGTGGCCGCGCGGGTGATCTTGCGGGTGACGAAGGTCTGGCCGCGCCTGGGCGACTCGTGGTTGAACAGGATTCCGTTGCAGCAGAACATCCCGTAGGCCTCGCGGTAGTTGACCGTCTGCCAGAAGGAGTAGACCTTGGCGCAGCCGTAGGGGCTTCGCGGGTGGAAGGGCGTCCGCTCGGACTGTGGGGTCTCGGCGGCCGCGCCGTACATTTCGCTGGAGGAGGCCTGGTAGAAGCGGACGGGCAGGCCCGTGTCGCGGATGGCCTCCAGAAGGCGGATCGTGCCGACGGCGTCCACCTGAACGGTATAGACGGGCTGGTCGAAGCTGACGCGAACGTGGCTCTGGGCGCCGAGGTTGTACAACTCGTCGGGGGTGATGCGCGTCAGCACCTCCCGGAGGTTCATGCCGTCGGTAAGGTCCCCGTAGTGCAGGAACAGACGCGCGTCGGCGCGGTGCGGGTCGTCGTAGAGGTGTTCGATTCGCCCGGTGTTGAACGAGCTGGACCGGCGGATCAGCCCATGCACCTCGTAACCTTTCTCCAGGAGCAGTTGGGCCAGGTAACTTCCGTCCTGCCCCGTGATGCCGGTGATCAACGCTTTTCGTGGCATTGCCTTGGCCTTCCTTGGGCGTTCGCCCCGCTACCAACCGCTGTTGGTCCCCGCATCCCCGCTAGGGCGGCCCCAGGAGGACGGGTCGCGGAAATACCGTTTGAGCATCATGGCCGCCACGACGCCGTCGGCGCAGGCGGTGGCCAGTTGCATCGCCGCGCGCTGGCGGCAGTCCCCGGCGACGAACACCCCCGGCATGGAGGTCTCCAGCGTGACGGGGTCGGCGGCGATGTAGCCGGCGTCGTTGATCTCCACCGTCCCGCGCAGCCAGGCGGTGTTGGGGATCATGCCGACGAACACGAACACGCCATCGACTTTCAGCCGCTCGATCTGGGCGGTCTCGACGTTGCGGATGCGCACGTGGTCGATCTCGGTCCCCGCGGCGTTGGGGACGATCTCCTCGGCCACGTAGGGCAGGCGGATGTCGATGTTGTGTTCCTTGGCGGCAAGGGCAAGCTCCTCCACCAGGACCTTCTGGGCGCGGAATTCTTTTCGGCGGTGAATCAGGGTGATCTTGCGGGTGAAGCGCCTGGCCAGGTAGAGGGTGTCCTCGACGGCGGTATTGCCCCCGCCGATGGCCAGCACGTGCTTGTCGCGGTAGAAGGCCCCGTCGCAGGTGGCGCAATAGCTCACGCGCGTGGCTTGTCGCATGGCTTGTTCTCCGGGGATGCCCAGGTTGCGGTAGTCGCTGCCGGGGGCGAGGATGACCGCGCGGGCCGAATGCGTCGCCTCCCCGTCGTTTACGCGGACCTCGATGATCCCGTCGTCGCGGCGGAGCAGACCGTCGGCGGATTGTCCGGCGGCGATCTCGGCGCCGAACTTTACGGCCTGGGCGGACATCTGGTTGACCAGGTCCGGGCCGGAGATGCTCTCGTAGCCGGGGTAATTCTCGATCCGCTCGGTAAGCATGATCTGTCCGCCCGGCAGGCCGTTTTTCTCCAGGACCAAGGTTTTGTAGCGATCGCGGGCTGCGTACAGCGCCGCGGCCAGCCCGGCCGGTCCGCCGCCGATGATGATCACGTCGTGAAGATTGCCTTCGCTCATGGCGTCGCCTTTTTGGCTATGGCGGCGGCTTCGGGGAAACGCTCGATGACCTCCCGCGGAGACGCGGCCTCCATGACACAGCCGTCGGGTGTCTGCATCCTCAGCAACCTGCCCGCCTCGTCCAGCCAGAGCAGCGCCTCTTCAGCGTCCTCGGCCAGCCGGTCGGTGGCTCGCCATGACGGGAGGCGCTTGCCGCCGATGGCGATCTCTTCCGCGGCCCCGACGACGAACGTCCGCACGTCGAAACTGTCCTGCGGGGAGGTATAACCGATGAAAGCATAGGCTCGCGCCTGCTTGCGGTCCACCAATCGGACCAGGATCATGCCCACGGCCTTGGGGACGTATTGCCCCCGCATCGCATCGGGAATGACCTTGCGTCGCGTCTGTTGTTTGTCCCCGCGAGTCAGGCTACAGGTGATGACGTCGTCCTGTCGTTCGCCCTGTTCCTCCAACACAAGGGCTTGCGAACCCACACCGGCGCTGAGGCTCTCGGTCCACCGTTCCGTCTTCCGATCGGTCGAACAGAACATATCGCTTTGGGCGTGGCGGATGGGTTGTGAAGGCAGCTTTAATGTCGTCCAGGTCCTCACGCGGAAGCCCTCGACGCCTTCACGCCGATCGGGTGACTCCAGGATGCACATGTATCCGACGTCCTTCCCGCCGTCGGTGAAAAGGAACCATTGCGGCTCGGCGATGAGGGTCTTGGCCAGGACCGCGCCGTCCAGGGAGGCCAGCAGCGCCTGGCCGCGTTGGAGGTTGTCCTGCCGTTTGGCCAGCAGACTGGGTGGATCGGTCAGGTCCACCGTGTCCAGGACGGCCTGGAATATCGCATTGAGTTGTTCCCTGGCTGTCTGCGGGCCGGTGATGTTGAGGATGAGGAACTTGCCCTCCTCCCGCGGCATCCAGGTCTGCCGCTGCCACATGCGATTATTGGCCATCTTGGTCACGCCGCGCAGGTCGACGGCAGCCCCGCCGGCGACGGAGATTATCGCATGGGACTCGATCTGGAAGTTTTCCTGCTTACCCAGTCGCTCCGCCAGGATTTTGGCCTGTTCGTTGAGATCGGCGGGGGCGTTGGGCTCCTGGGCGCGGAGGACGCCGAGCGTCCAGGCGATGGCCCCGCTGGACGGGTCGTGCGCCCACCAGATGACGATCCGCTTGGTCGACGCCGTGGTTCTCCGGCTGGCCCCGGCGGGGGGGCGCAGCGAGAATCCCTCGGCGCGGTCGAAATAACGGCTGCCCAGGACGACCGGTCCCGCCGCCGCGACGATGGTCGAGACCGCCAGCACCGCCGCCAGACTGAATGGGATGGAATGTTTCATCGGTTTTTCGTCTTCGTGGGCGATTATTATAGGGAACGGACTTTCCAAACGTAAGTGGTGGCACACCGTCACGGCAGCGGTCTATAATCCTCGCTTCGCGCGGTCCTGGCCGCGCGGAGTTAGGAGCGATCCGTCATGTGTGCCGAGCAAAACGCCGCATCACCGAAACCATCCCGGGGCGCCTGGAGCGCCTACCTGGCCATCAATTCCTCCACCGGCGCGCTGCTGGGGGCGATCATGCTGGTGTGCATGGGCAGCGAGTTGTGGGGTCCGTTCCTGCCCAGTTACATGAAGAAGCACCTGTCGGCCTCCATCCTGGCCATCGCCGTTTACGGCAGCTTTCGGGACTTCCTGGAGGCGGTCAACTACCTGGCCGGGGGGTTCATTGCCGGGCGCTTCAACACGCGGCGGGGCCTGCTGCTGTTCAACGCCGCCCCGCTGGTGGGCCTGGCGATCCTGACGTTGTGGCACAGCACCCTGGCGGTGTTCCTGGCCATACCGTTCGTCTTCGTGTGGGATTCCCTGGCCGGTCCGGCGCTGCTGACGGTGGTTGGCGATTCGCTGCCCTCCGACCGTCGAACGATGGCGTTTTCGCTCCAGTCGCTCTTCCGCCGACTGTCGCGCGTGGTGGCCTACGGCATTAACGCGCTGCTGGTGCTGCTGGTGGGGACCAAGCTGGGCATGGAGGCGGCGTTCGCGATCAGCTTCGCCGTCGTGCTGGCCAGCCTGCTGATCCAGGCGCGGTTCATGAAGACCGCCAGCAAGGACGCCGCGACGATCATTCATCGCCCGTTTTCGGTGCTGCGCGGTTTCGATCCGCAGCTCAAGCGCCTCCTGGCTGCCGACATCTTCGCCCGCCTGGCGGAGGGAATGCCCCGCGAACTGATCATCCTCTTCGGCGTGGCCGTCTTGTCCGCCGTCACCGGCGGCGCCAAGCAGGCGGCCGCCTTGTATGGCACGATGCTGATCATCTCCCAGGTCACCAGCGCCATCACCTACCTTCCGATGGGCGCGGTGGCGTCCAAGCCGGGACTGGCAAAGCGCCCCTACATCGGCCTGACGTTCTTCTTCTTCGCTTCCTTCCCCGCCGTGCTGGCTGCGATGGGGTGGTTGTCGCTTTCCTGTGCCCTGCCCGCCTCGGCGGCTGTGGTGGCGATGGCCGTGGCGTTCGTCTTCGCGGGCATGCGGGAGATCGGCGAACCGGCACGCAAGGCCATGATCGTCGATCTGATCCCCCCCCAGGTTAAGACCCAGGCCATCGGCATCTACTGGGCGGCGCGATCAGTTGCCGTCATGACGGCGCCGATCGTCGGCGGGTTGATCTGGATGGGCGCCAACCGTCTGGCCGGACGCGACGCCGCCGATCCCGCCGGTCCGGGACCCATCGCCATGCTCCTGGCCTCCAGCCTCTGCGGCCTGGCCGGCGTGATCTACTACTACGCGAGATTCGGAAAGTAACGAATAGGACCGCGTCGCGGGGCCGGGCAGCGATTTGGGCGGGATTCTCACGGCAGACACAGCACGTGTATGGCCAGCGGAGTATCTATTCCCGCGAAATGCACCATGACGTCGGCTTGTTCCATCGCCGATGGGGTTGGACCGCCACCCTTCCGCTCGATCCTCAGCCTACACTGACCCGTGGCCATGTTGGCTGTGACGGTAAGGGAGTCGGGACTCTCAATGCGGTCCACGCGCAATGATTCGCCGCGGGCGTGAAAACACACCACCTCCACGCCCTCCCTGTTTTTTGTCCCCGAAAGCGTCACGACCTCAGGATCAGCCCACACCAGCCCCGTGTGGGTTATTGTCATCGGGATACTTACCTGCTGGAACGGTTCCGGCCCGATCACCAGGTTCAACGTGCCCTCATACGACTCACGGACCTTGCCGCCGATGATCTGGCCCTCGACGACAATGGACCGATGGTCCGTCCCGACGACGGGATGAAGCGTCAGCCAGGGGTGAGTGGGCTTGGCCTCGCAGCGTTGGACCACGATGGCCGGCATGTCGTGCTCGATGCGCGCCTCGCATCGAAAAACGCGGCGCTCCTCGGGCGCCACCGCATCTATCTTGATTGCCGGTGGCTGGACGTACCAGCCCGGGATCACGTCGGCGTCGATATGCACCAACCGTTGCGCCATCGACGAATCCTGCGGGATCAGCCGCACCGTCTCCCTGACCTTGCCGGCCTTTCCGAATGGATTGAAGCGGAGGCGAAGAACTTCCCCTTCGCTGCTGGCGATAAGACATCCGCAACTGGAAATTTTACTGGCGATCTGGGAGGACGTGATTCCAACCTTTGTCAAGGGAACCGTGATCTCCGCAAGTTCTTCCGTGGAATAGACTTGCCCCAAATCCACGATAACGCCTTCGGGAGTGGTCTTGACGACGATACCTGTTCCGCCGGCGGGCCTTCGAGGCCATCCGACACCCAGCCCGATGGCGGCCAGTACCACGGCCAGGGCGATCCCCGCCGCGATCCAAACACCTCTGCCAAATCCCAAGGCCCTGACGGACATTACCGACTCCTTACACGATGGCCTATCACTGATACGTTCACAATACGTAAACCGAAGCCCCAAATCCCGGATTGTCCGAGGTTCTCAAGTCCGGCCCTGTGATGCAATCCGGTTTCATCGACTCCGCGATACTCGATCCCCTCTTGGCCCCAGGGCCGGCCAAGAGGGGGATCAGTAGATGTTTTCAAACGTACATAAGATGTCACGACTCTGTTAAAACGACATCGTTACTTAAGGTAACACAACTACCTTTAGCGGTTAAATAGAGCTGCAGGACTGGGGTGCATTAGCACATATGCCATCTTCACTTGTCGCTGTACACACCTGTCCCTGGCATTTACAATTCTTTCCACCGAATGCTTTATAGGGCCCGAGGTGGCATACTCCGCCTTCGATCGGACTACCGCAGAACCACTTCTCTCCTAGGTTTATTACGTGACCGCATATTGTACCGTCTGCTTGACCAGTACAAGGACCAGTACATCCTTCACAGGCAGATTTTTTTTGACAGGTGTCAGTGCAAGCGCCACCCATGACAATTCTGGACTCGTCTCCTGAGCAGGATGCTGGCGCGGTGCCGACGCCATAGAGCGTCATGCAACACGCCAGTGCTACCACAAACAACCACGTCGGGATTTTGACAAATCGTCGCATGTGCTTCCCCTTTCCTAAAAGGTTTTGGTTGTTCCCGCACGCCTGGCCGGCCTGTCCGGCCAGACCCATGCAAGAAGGCAACCGGTTATCAGCCCAAGAACAACTGCCGGAATAGCGAATCGAGAAACGCGCCGGATATGAGCGGCGGCCAAACCGAAGCGAACGTTTTTTCCGATGACGACGGCGGTCCCGGAGAACCGGCGGCTCGCAACAGCCCAGGGGTTGTCGGCGATAACATCCTGCCCATCAAGAAGCCTCAATTGGCCCGAGGAAGACAGGATGGCCGTAACGAAGTGGCTGCCGCTATCGGTGTGGAGGATTGCGACCCTCTGATGAGGTTTGAGAAGTGACAGGGCCGGCGTTAAGTCCGCCTCTTTCAGGACGACGTATTCGACGCCACGGGCATCCAGGAAGGCACACATGTCGGCCAGAGAACTGGCCCCGTGCTGAATCGGAACGTTGGCGCAGATTTCATCCAGCGAGACCGGACGATCCATGGCCCGCAGCGACTGGTACAACGCGGCGATCCCGCAGAGGCTGGTGTCGCCATGGTAGAGGTTGAGATTCGGATCCGCCAGCATCGGTGTCTGGCAGCAGGCCGGTTTGGCCCAACCCAGAGGCATCGCAAGGCAAAGGGCGATGACTCGCCCGGCCCAGTGAAATCGTTGGAATGGATGCCCATGTGGAGTCACGATTGCGCCCTTTCCGTGGTGTTGGGCGTTTTCAGTTCCGCTGCCTTGCCGGTCCCGCGTATCCGTCGCGTGATTTTAACTCCTATGGGGACACTCAGCAGGAAAAGCAGACCCAGCGACACCCAGGTCTTCCAGGACCGTCCCATGGAGTTGCTTTCCGTCAACTTGCCGGCGGCCGGTTGTGTTTGGACCGGAGCAGTCGTGGGGCTTGGTTGCGAGGCCGTGGAGGCGTAATTGTCATCGGATGCGGCTGCGGCAAGGACGGACGCTTCCAGAGCGGCTTCGTTTATGGAAGGTTCAGCCAGCACATATCGAAGTGGGGGATCAAAGCTGTCATCCTGTACCAGGGCGCCTTTGGGGACGCCCATGCCCTCGAAGGTAAAGAGGGACTCTTCAACGGTCCCTGTGTTGGCGGCGACCGAGTCGCAGGTGATCCGAACCTCCATTTTTTGGGGCTGCTGGGGATTGTTCGGATCGGTGACTCTCAGGTTCGTCCCGACGGAACGCCAAACCCCCGGCGACACCTCGCGGACATCATAAGTTGCCTCCCAGAGCCGTGGTTCAATTGTCCCTGCCACCTTTCCCGCCTCCATCCCCGTCGTTGTGTCGCGGATTACCTCATATCCGCGCTGCGGATCAAAAACCCAGGTATCTGTGTACAGCGTTACTCCCCTGGTGGACTCGTAATGGACTACCAGAAGCGATCTTCCGTCTTCCTGCCGGCTCTCCACGCGGATGGATTCCTTCTGGGGATCCCACCCACGTTGGAGCAGGAACCTTAAGCTATCCACGTTATTCTTCCAACTGTTGCTATGTCTTAGTGTGTCCATGTAACTGTATGTCGAGGAGAAGAATTTTGTAGAAGGGCCAAGTGAGGCAAACTTGGTGCCCACCTCGTAATCGAGAGTTCGGCCGTTGTTGAAAGCTAGCCGGTATGCTTGGCCTTTCATACGTGGATTGAGGGCCACATACATGCTTTCGGATTCGTCCGTGCGGAGTTTTTCACCTAATTGATAGAATTGGAAGCCGCCATCGGAGGTCTTGAACCCGTCATGGGTCTCAATGCCGAAGGAAAACTTTCCGGACATTTTAATGTCATGGATGCGGGCGCGGTTGGCCTCGAACCCTGTTATGATATGGTCCAGCAACTTGAGTGTATCCTCTAGGATCGGTTCGGCGCGGCAAGGGGGTTCCATTGCTCCCAGGGGCGCCAGCAGGCAAACCGCCGCCCAAAGGATTCGCGATTTCATGGTTGTTCGCCTCTGACGATTGCCTTGTGCCATGTCGTTCATTTTTCTGGCCTTTCACGGGTTTGGGCACGGCGGGGCGGAGACGCTTCCTGACACGCTTGGCATTGGCCAAAACAGCCCCACAATGACTACCCGTATCGATCAATCTACTTACTTAGTGACGGAAACGGCGTTTCATCTCGCAAAATTTTCAAAAATTTTGGAATATCGGGGATGGGGACAATGTAAGCCATTATTTAATAAGTCGTTATGGCGTCGTTGAGGCACGGAAAGTTTTCCGGTTTCTGCCCCAACCGGGGATTTGTCTGGACCAATACCAGCCAGTGAGCCTGGCCGAGCGAAGAGGGGTGATCATGCGTCCATGGCTGGCGATCGGGTCTGGAGGATATTGGTGTGGCGTTTGAGAATCTTGAGTATCAGCCACGACACGGCGCCCACGCCGGCGGCCGCCACCCAGACGGGGTCGAACTCCCACCTGCCGGACACGGAATGGTCGTGAATGATTTCGATCAAAAAGAACGCCAGGACCACCGAGAAAACCGTGTCGTGTTCCCTCCGCAGGACCATTCGCCAGCTCCACGGACAATCAGGTTTCTGCCACAGCCAGATCTTGGGCAGGAAACAGGGAACCCCCTGGACGTACTGTTGGTATTCCTGGGCGAATTTTTCCCGCAGAAAATGCTCTTCGGCCATGATGATGGGCACGTAGATTGCCGCGAAAACCAGGGTGTTGATCAGCACGATCTCCCATCTCTGCGACAGCAGTGTGATCGCCAGGAAAACGCAATAGTTGCCCAGGTACAAGGGATTGCGAGTGAGGGAATAGGTCCCCGTGGTGTTCAGGACGGAGGCTTTCTGTGACTTGGTGTTTCGGCCGGAGGTTCCGGTGGGCACGAAGCCGACGGTCAAGGCCCGCAACGACAAGCCCACGACGGCCAGCAGGAAACAGGCCGTCTCGAAGATCAAATCGACATCGTGGCTGCCGCGGAGATAGTGGAAGTGGTTGCGCTCCAGGACCATCGGCACCATGGCCAAGAGGAAGACCGAGCTTCGCCGGCGAAACAAGCGTGTTCCCCAATGCCTCAACATTTCCTCAAGCAACATTCCGCTTCACCTTTCTGCCGCCAATACGGATGCTGACCGCTGGTTGACATCCAGTGAGGAACAACGGCCTCGTCCACGGGACGAATACTACCGCGCCAGCCGCGCGGCTTCAACGGCGCCGGGGAGGTCGGCGCGGAGACAGCGGCTCTTCCAGCGTAGCCTTGCGGCGGAGGATGTGGTGGTAATGCTGGGCGAAGCGGTGGGCCTCGTCGCGGACGGCCTGGAGGATGCGCAGGGCGGAATCGTGGCGCGAGAGGCGCAGCGGTTCGTCTCGGCCGTGGATGAATACCTCCTCCTCCCGTTTGGCGATCGCCAGCAGCACTGGGGGGTGGAAGGCCAGATCGTCAAAGGCCGCGTAGGCGGCAGCCAGTTGCCCCTTTCCGCCGTCGATGAGGATAATGTCGGGGAAGAGTTCCTCGTTCATGCCCGCGTGTTTGTACCGCCGGGCGACCACCTCGGCGATGCAAGCGAGGTCGTCCCCGCCTGTGGCGGCCTGGATGCGGTAGCGACGGTAGGAACCCTTGAAAGGCCGGCCGTCAATGAAACAGACCATCGCCCCGCAGGCCTCCCCGCCGCCCAGGTGCGCGATGTCGATGCCCTCGATGGTTCGCGGCGGGCCGGGCAGACCCAGGAGTTCCCCCAGGCGGGCCAGACCCTCCGCCGGATCGATGAAGAAGACCTCCGGCTGGACGTGCTCGTGGACCAGCCCACGTTTCTGAAGCCCCTCCAGGGCGCGCAGCTCGTCGCGCAGGGCGGCGGCACGCTCGAATTCCAGGGCTTCAGCCGCCTGCTTCATCCTGGCCGTCAGGCCGGCCTTGATCCGGGCGCCCTTGGATTCCAGGAATTGCCGCAGACGCGAGATCTGCCCGGCGTAGTCGGCCTTGGACACCAAGGCCGCGCAAGGCCCGCTGCACTGCCGGATGCTATGTAGGATGCAGGGGCGGAAATGGCGCAGCGACGGGTCGCCGTCGATGATCTCCAGCTTGCAGGTGCGGAACTTGAACACCCGCTGTATCAGGGGCAGCGCCGCCCGCAGGTCCGCGGGGGAGACGAACGGGCCATAAAGCTTCACGCCCTTGGTCTGGGGCTTGCGAGTGATCTCCACGCGGGGGAAATCCTCGGCGGTGGTGATCTGGAGGTAGGGGAAGCTTTTGTCGTCCTTCTGCCGCTCGTTGAAACGCGGCTGGATGTCCTTGATCAGGCGGTTCTCGCGCAGCAGGGCGTCGACCTCGCTGTCGCATTCCAGCGCGTCCAGATCGGCGACCAGTTGCTCGACCATTCGGTGAATTTCCGGTCCGCGCGACGCCAGCAGGTCGGCCGAGGGCTGGAAGTAGCTGGCCGCGCGGGAGCGAAGGCTCTTGGCCTTGCCCACGTAGAGGACTCGCCCCGAACCGTCCTTGAAGAGATACACGCCCGGTCCGGTGGGCAGTTGCCCGGCCTTTTCGCGAAGGCCTTGGAGGATGGAGGAACGGTTCTTGGCCACGGGGCGATTATACACCCGCCGCCGACGGAATCCTCGCCGGTCGCCTGGAGCTTCGTTCCACGGGTATTTTCGCTATACTGGTCGGTGATGAATGAACAATCCCCCTCCCCGTGGTACGCCGCCGGCCTGGCCTTTGAATGCCAACAGTGCGGGCGGTGTTGCGCCGGGCCGGAGGAGGGTTACGTCTGGGTCACCCCGGACGATATTGCCGCCATCGCCGCGCACCTGGGAATCCCCCCCCAGCAGGTGATGGATTCCTACTTGCGAACCGTTCGAGGGCGCTACAGTCTACGAGAGCGCCCCGGAAACCGGGACTGCCTGTTCCTCGTCTCCGAAGGCGGCAAGGGCGGGCGATGTGCGATCTACCCCGTCCGGCCGATGCAGTGCCACACCTGGCCATTCTGGGCGTACAACCTTGCCAGCCCCGATGCCTGGTCGCAGGCGGGCCGGCGGTGCGGGGGTATCAATCGCGGACCGTTGCAGGACCGTGAGCAGATCGAGGCCAGGCGCGATGCGACCAAGGTGTAGCGATTCGTCGTGTGACCAGACGGCTCTGACCGAGGCGGTCGCCGCCTGTCAGGCCCAAGGGTCCATCCTGGAAGCCATCCAGACTGTCTATGCCGACGTCGATCGCGCCGTGGAGGAGATGGGCGCGTCTTGCGCCGCCTGCGGCGAATGCTGCGGTTTCCTCCGCGCGGGCCACCGCTTGTATGTCAGCACCGCCGAAGTGGCGCTGCTGAGCGCCCTACCGCCGCCGGCGGGCGGGGAGCTACCTCCACTGCGGTGTCCCTATCAGGTCGGGCCACGCTGCCTTGCCCGTGCCTTGCGCCCCCTGGGCTGCCGTGCGTTTTTCTGCCCAAGGGCCTTGCCGGACCAGGAACCATCGCTTTATGAGAAGTATCATCGCCGCCTCCGCCAGCTCCACCAGGAGCACTTCATTCCGTATCTCTACGTGGAGATGACCGGCGCCCTGGCGGTGTTATCGGGACATTTGCGGACGGGTGACATTAGCGTTGACAGAAATCCCCCGCCCCCATAGCATCAGCGTCGTCGGGTCGGCGTCCCGCCGCCCGGATGGCGCGTGAAATGTTGACATTGGCGAGGTGTTGGCCATGGCCAGACTGATGATCGTCGCGGTCCTGTTCCTTGCGGGTCTTGCTGCCGGCTGCGGGACGGTGGAGACAGCCGGCCAGCGCAACCGGCGGATTTCCCACATCGCGGACATGCAGTCGCGGATGATGGTCGACGACATCGACACGATCCTGTTGTTGGACCAGAACACGCGGCTGAGCCGGTGGAACGCTTACGTGGGCTATTAATAAGAATCCTCTTGGGGCGTCCATGGACGATCACCGGAGGCAAATCGCCGTCTTTCCGGGCACATTCGACCCGGTCACCAACGGGCATCTGGACGTAATTCGCCGCGGCGCGGCGCTGTTTGACGAGTTGGTGGTGGCGGTGGGGGAGAATCCCGAAAAGGCATCCCTTTTCAGCCAGGCGGAGCGCGCGGAGATCATCCGCTCCCTGCTGGCCGGGATGGCAGGAGTCCGCGTGGAGATGTTCTCGGGGCTGACGGTGGACTTCGCGCGAAAGATCGGGGCGGCGGCGATCCTGCGGGGCATCCGCGACATTTCCGACCTGCATTTCGAATTCCAGGTTGCCCTGACCAACCGCGTGGTGGCCGGTGTGGAAACGGTCTTCATCATGACCAATCCCCAATACGCCTTCACGTCCTCCAGCCTCATCAAGCAGATCATTCGAATGGGCGGGGACGTCTCGGCGCTGGTGCCCGCGGAAGTCCTGCCGCGGATCAAGGCCAAGTTCCCCACCGCCGGTCCCGATGCCGGTCTGCACGAGTGCCCCTAGATTTCCATGGCCCCTGGTCGATGGATCCCCCGCAGCCGCCCGGCTTGGCTCATGCGCTGTCGGCGCCGGGACTATCAACGGGGCAATAGAGTTTGTGGTCCTCGATATATTCCAGGACGGCATCGGGCAGAAGGTACCGTATCGACCGCCCCTCGGCCAGACGGCGGCGGATGTCGGTGGAGGAGATGTCGATTCGGGGCGTGAGCGTGACCGATTCTCGCAGCGCGTCCACCGCCCGGCGCCCCAGTTCCGCCGACATCGACGCGAGGATTTCCTCGAGTCGCTGGTCCCACGGCGGGCGGACGACGACGATCAGACCGGCTTCCGCCAACACCTCGGCCGCGCGGTGCCAGCGGGGAAGGTCTTCCAGCATGTCGGCGCCGATGACCCAGTGGATCCTCGTCTTGGCCCCATGTAGGCGGCGGAGTTCCCGCACGGTGTCGATGGTGTAGCTTGGCCCCTGGCGCGAAAGCTCCAGGTCGCAGAGACCCAAACGCGGTTCTTCGGCGATGGCCAGTCGCAGCATCGCCAGCCGGTCCGCCGGAGAGGCCGTCGCGGCGGCCTTGTGCGGCGGGCAGAAGGCGGGGACGAAGGTGACCTTCTCGAAGCCCCTCGCCTCGGCCAGGCAGCGCGCAACGATCAAATGCCCGTGATGCACCGGGTCGAACGTCCCACCGAAAAGGACCAGGTCTTCGGCCATGGGCGAGGGTCGTGGTTTAGGCGCAGACGGCGAACGCCGCCGAATGGGAGCGGGTGGATTCGAACCACCGAAGGCTGAGCCGGCAGATTTACAGTCTGCTCCCTTTGTCCACTCGGGTACACTCCCAGACAGCCTGCCCCACAGCCTACGCCATGCGGGCGGTTCCGTCAAGGCGAGTAAACGGGAAATGGCGAAACGGCCTTGCCGAAACAGCCAGCAAGGCCATTCGCGCATTTCGCGCGGTGGGGCTCTGTCCCACCGCGATTCCGTCCCAGGTGGCGGGACGGAGCCCCGCCACCCTTCCATGACGGGCCTGTACGCCCTGACCGGCAAGGTCAACTCGACGGGCTTCTGGATAACCATCCGCGGCGACCGCTACCAGTTCGCCGCCGGCGAATGCCTGTTCCTGGGCGCCAGCGCCGACGAGAGCACGGCCAGCGACTTCGTGGACATCACCTACCGCTTCGCCGCCAGCCCCAACCGTACCGGCATCACCGTCGGCGACATCACGGGCATCTCCAAGAAGGGGTGGGAATACCTCTGGGTCCGCTACGCCGACAGTGAGGACCAAGCCGCCAAGGCCATCGTCAAAAAGCCGGTGGCGGTGTATGTGGAGAAGGTGTATGAGGAAGGTGATTTTGCGGGACTGGGGATTGGGACGTGAACTCAGCGCAGGTGCCGGTATGATCGTGGGCAGGCGCAGCACACAGGGAGCAGGAAAATGACGCGAGATGGTCTGGCAGAATACTACGCCCGGAGAGCCAGTGAATATGACAGCATCTAC
>Ga0315284_10000986_pt1 | contig 39579 bp, 34 predicted proteins | sample YL17G09_16_MG_FD_203696 | JGI IMG/M metagenome (GOLD analysis project Ga0315284, IMG submission 203696) | Sediment microbial communities from Yellowstone Lake, YNP, Wyoming, USA - YL17G09_16 | ecosystem: Environmental > Aquatic > Freshwater > Lake > Sediment | place: USA: Wyoming | collected...
GTTTAAGACAACAGAGAAGGGTATTCAGAGAAAAAGCGAGGACCCCTGTGACTCGGGCCTTGACGGGCACGCTTATGGGTGTCCCCGGAATTTTCCGGAATTTTCCGGAATTTTCCCGGAATTTTGTCCCCGGAATTTCCCCCGGAATTTGGAATTTCGGAATTCGAGGGGAACCGCAAGGCAGGGAGGAAAGCCATGAGGTACCTGTGTGAGATTCTGGCGGTTATTGCAGTCATAGCCGCCTGGGAACAAGGTTTTGCTGCCGCGCCGTCTGTTCAACGTGAACCGGCCCAGCCTGTCTCGGCGCCCGGGCACGCGACAACGACAACGAGCCCTGAAGAGCGCGCCAAGAATACGGCGGCGGACGAGTCCGCCATCAAGGAACTGGGCGTGAAGGAAGGGAAGAAGATCGAGACCGGCTTCATCTTCATTGACGGCCGGTACGTTGACGCCCCATACGTCGTCTCCCGTCGTGGCCGCAACGTTTACGTGAATGACATCCTGGTCGAACAGTGGCGGCGCTGGCCGCTCGTGCCCCTGCGCGTCGAGAAGGATCCGGGATCGCCCGCCGCCGTCTACGCGGACGCCAAGAATCTGGGGGACATTTCGAATCCCAAGGATATTGAGTTCACGCAGCACTATCAGAAGCGCGTCTATCTGTATCAGCATTTCCAGGAAAAGGTCGCGAGACAGAAAATGATCGACTACTGGCGGGAGATGCCATTTATTGAGTCTGTCGAACCAATACCCGAGTCCGGCGAAGTCTGCATCAAGGAAAAGAATATCGATCTGGGCGGGGTTTCCTTAGGCGTACCAATTGGGCCGCCGCGTCCTGGCGGGATATTCAACAACAAGGATGACCTCCGAGCGTTTCTTGACGAACATCGTGACCGTTGCGAACGGGCGATTGAGGAGGGAGGCACGGTCTTCATTTTCTGCCACTCCGCTGACAAGGAGATGGACCGGGCCCAGACCGCCCACGACCTGGCTGTCATTGTGGAGATACTGCTTTCCTCGCGGTCCGAGGAGGAGAAGATAGGCCTCTTGGATCGCATCGGCTTCGCGCATCGGAGATTTGGTGGGGGTGCGTGGTGCAGGCTCTTGATCAAGCAGTTCCAAGGTACCCCCCAGTTGGGGGAGCGGATCGCGGCACTTGCGCAAGAGACCGGTATTCAACCAAGAACGCTGAAGGACATTCCCGAAAAGAGTCCTGCGGGAATCCCTCCGGATGCAAGCAAAGCGCCGGCCCCGAAGAATCCATAGCCGCCGGCGTGAAATAGGATTGTCGGGAACGTGTCCGAAGCGGCCTTGGCGCAGCGTGCGGGAGCACGCCGTGGCGGGCGAACGGATCAAAACCCTGGCCGGGCGCTGCGGCGACCTCCCGGTCGCCGCTCGAAAAAGCCACGACCCGAATTTACACACACTTCTTGACAGCGCCTGGCAAGGCTCGCGCTTGCATGGGGTGCGCAAGGCTGTATAATCGCGCGTTCAGGGATTTTTCGGACCCTCTGTATCCAGCGGTCCAAAGGAGAAGGCCGCCGTGCTGGCCAAGCGCGTCATTCCGTGCCTGGACGTCGAAGGCGGCCGCGTCGTCAAAGGGACGCGGTTCCTCGACCTCCGCGACGCGGGCGACCCGGTCGAAGTGGCGGCGCGATACGACACCGAGGGGGCCGACGAACTGGTCTTCCTCGACATCACGGCGAGCCACGAGGGCCGCGACATCCTCCTGGAGACGGTTCGCCGCACGGCCGAACAGTGCTTCATGCCGCTGACGGTCGGCGGAGGCATCCGGACCATCGAGGACATCCGGACGCTCCTTGCGGCGGGGGCCGACAAGGTTTCGATCAACTCGGCCGCCACCCGCAACCCCGACTTCGTCCGCCGCGCCGCCGAGCGATTCGGCAGCCAGTGCATCGTCGTGGCGATTGACCCGAAGCGCATCTCAGTGGGCGGCCGCGAGGTCTGGCGCGTCTACATCAACGGCGGCCGCGTCCCGACCGACCTCGAGGCCGTGTCCTGGGCCGCGCGAGTCGAGGAACTGGGCGCGGGCGAAATCCTCCTGACGAGCATGGACGCCGATGGAACACAGGACGGGTACGACCTTGAGATGACCCGCGCGGTCGCGGACGCCGTGACGATCCCCGTGATCGCCAGCGGCGGGTGCGGGTCGCCCGAGCACGTGGTCCGGGTGCTGACCGAAGGCCGGGCCGATGCCGCCCTGGCGGCAAGCATCTTCCACTACCGGCAGTACTCGATCCACCAGGTCAAGGAGGCGATGGCCCGCGCCGGCGTGCCCGTGCGAGCACAACGCCCCCCGGCGGCGCCCGGGGGGAGGCAAAACCGGAGCCGTGAGGTCGTAACATGAACCAGCCAGACACGTGGCACATGAAGGACTTGTTTGCCCTGGCGCTCGCGCGTCAGGCGTCGGACCTTCACTTGAAGGCCGGGCAGCCGCCCGTGCTGCGCATCGACGGCGAGATCCGGTTCACGGAGTTTGCGACGCTGGGGGCCGAGGAGGTCGTCGCCCTGGCGATGGAGGTCATGAGCGAGCGCGTCCGGCGCGAGTTCGACCAGACCGGCAGCGTGGACTTCTCGCACATGCTCGAGACGGGCGACCGATTCCGCATCGACGTCTACCGCCAGCGGGGCTATACGAGCCTGTCGGCGCGCCGCGTCACCCGCCGCATCCCGACGTTCCAGGACCTCCACCTGCCCGAAAACGTGCTGTCGCAGGTGTGCGAGGCGCGGCAGGGGCTGGTGATCTTCTGCGGGATCACGGGGTGCGGCAAGTCGACGAGCATCGCGACGTGCCTCAACTACATCAACCAGCGGCGGCGCTGCCACATCGTCACCATCGAGGACCCGATCGAGTTCCTCTTCGAGGATGGCAAGGCGTTCATCAACCAGCGGGAGGTCGGGACGGACGTCCCGACGTTCGACCTGGCCCTGCGGCACCTGATGCGGGAGGACCCGGACGTCGTCCTGGTGGGCGAGATGCGCGACGCCGACACGTGCGAAAGCGTGTTGCGTGCGGCCGAGACGGGGCACCTCGTCTTCACGACGCTGCACTCCTCGAGCGCGCCGGGCGCGATCACGCGGCTGCTGGACCTGTTTCCGGCGGTCGATCACCCGCTGATCCGCCAGACGCTGGCGTCGAACCTGGTGGCGGTCATCTGCCAGAAACTGATCGCCGGGTTGCGGCCCGACGTGCCGCGCGTCCCCGCACTGGAGGTCATGCTGGCGCTGCCGGGCGTGCGGCAGGCGATCCGCGACGGGGACGACAAGCGCCTGGGCGACCTGGTGTCGGCGGAGGCCGACCTGGGCATGTACGATTTCACGCAGGACCTGGCGCGCCTGGTCCGCGAGCAATGGGTGGAACTGAAAACGGCTTACGAGGTGGCGCCGAGCCCGGAAGCGCTTAAAATGGCCATCCGGGGCATCGACGTGAAACGGGGAACCCTGCGATGAGACCATCCGCCGGAACTTGCGCCGCGGGGCCGCTGGCCGCCGTCCTGGCCCTGGCCATGACCCGCGCGGTTCAGGCCGCCCAGGAGGCCGTGCACCCGATTGGCATCATGCCGCCCGAACTCTCCGACCCGACCCTGCGGGTGGTCGGCATCCCGCAGATCGTCCTGCTGGTCCTCTTGGCGGCCGCCGTCTTCTACGTGCTCGACTGGGTGTTCCTGGACGTTCGCTTCGTCGGAACGAACCAGCCCTTGTGGAGCGGGGCGGTCCTGGCGGGCGGGATGGCGGGGGTCCTGGCAGCCGTGTTTATGCCGCTCTTCTTCATCGGCCTGCCCCTGGGGATCCTCCTCTTCGGCGGGGCCGCCATCGCCTATGCGCGGCACCGCAACGGCCTCGTCTCGCCGAGACTGACGGTCCTGTCGAAGGCCCACCTGGAGCGGATCGCCGGCCGCCTGAAGGGCCGCTCCGTGACCGAGCAGGTCGGCCCGGTCACGGGCGTCGGCCGCGACATCATCTTCATGGGTCTGGACGACCTGCCGATCCGGCTGGAGGCCGCCAGCCCGCTCCAGGCGATGGCGAACCAGGAGGTCGAGCGGGTCCTCTTTGAGGCGATCACCCGCGGCGCCTCGGTCGCGGGACTGCTCGTTCGGGGTCCGAAGGCCCAGGTCCGACTGCGGATCGACGGCGAGGTGGCCGAGGCCGATTCCGTCGAGGCGCCGGCGTCGGAGCATTTCGCGGGGGGCCTCAAGCGCCTCGCCGGCCTGGACCCGGCCGAGACTCGAAAGCCCCAGGAGGGCCGGTTCCGCGCGGTGGTCGCCGGCCAGGCGTTTGACATGCGCGTGAAGACGAGCGGGTCGGTGCGCGGCGAGCAGATCACCGTCCGCCTCCTCGACCTGACGTCTGGCCAGAGACACTTGGAGGACCTGAATCTCTCCGAGGACCAGGCGGCGACGTTCACGGAGGCCCTGGCCCAGCAGCCCGGCCTCGTGGTCGTCTCGGCACCGAAGGATTCGGGCCTGACGACGACGCTGCACGCCTGTCTGCGGGGCTACGACCGGTACATGAACACCTGCGTCATCTTCGAGCCGCACGTGGACCTGGAGGTCGAGAACGTCCAGCACATCGCGCTGAACCAGGAGGGCGGGGCGGCGGCCGCCGAGGCGGTCCAGAGCCAACTGCGGACGGGACCGGACGTCGTGGCGATCGATTCGCTGTCATCGCCGGAGGTGGCCCGGTTGCTTGCGGCGGCGGCCGCCGAGATCCGGGTCCTCGTGGGCCTTCGGGCCGCCGATGCCGGCCAGGCCCTCGGCCGCATCGCCCAGTTGTTCGGCGCGGCGGCGCCCCTCGCCAAGAGCCTTTTCCTCGTGACGAACCAGCGGCTCGTCCGGATGCTCTGTCCCGACTGCAAGGAAGCCTATCGCCCGAACCCGGACTTCCTCCGCAAGGCCAACCTGACGAGCGCCAAGGTGGACGTCCTGTATCGCGCCCGGACGCATATCGAAATGGAAAAGGGCCAGCCGGTCGTCTGCCCCCGCTGCCGCAACGTCCGCTACGCCGGCCGCATGGGCCTCTTTGAACTGATGCCGATCGACCAGGAGGCCCGCGCGCTCCTCGAAAAAGGCGCCCAGGTCTCGGACGTGCGCGGCCACGCACGCAAACTCGGCATGAGGAACCTTCAGGAAGAAGGGCTGCGGCTCGTCATCGACGGGCGGACCAGCATCGAGGAGGTCCTGCGGGCGATCAAGCAGGCCAAGTGAACGTCAATGCGGAATGCGGAGTGCGGAATGCGGAATGAAAAGCACGGCAGGCCAACCGGCGTTGGCGATGCCGTTTACTCCGCACTCCACACTCCGAACTCCGCATTGGAAAGGTCGGCATGGAACTCTTTCTGAACATCCTGGCGCTGGCGGCGACGGGCGCCGTCGCCTACGTGGGCTCCATCCAGGGGCTTTACCGGTCGGCCATGACCCTGGCGGCGTGCCTGATCGCAGGGGCGCTCGGGTTCGGCCTGCTCGGGCCGGCAGCGGGCCTGTTCCCCCTGGGCAACTTCGAGAGCGTCTGGTACTACGCGGCCGATGCGATCGCGCTGTGGGCGGTGTTTTCCGTCGCATTCCTCGCTCTGCGGACTCTCGGCGAAGTGCTGCTCAAAACCCAGCCGACCTTTCCGCTGTACGTAGACCGGGCCGGCGGGGCGGCTCTGGGCTTCGCCACCGGCTATATCTGCACCGGTCTCTGCATCGTGCTGCTCCAGATGCTGCCGATGTCGCCCGACGTCCTCGGCGGCTATTCGCCATTCCGGTACGACCGCGATGTCAACCCCCCAGTGAAGCCGGGCGGCCGGCTGTGGCTGAACTGGGACCGCGGCGTTCTGGGGCTTTACCAATACGTCCTTTCGGGCCCGCTCGGCTCGCAAAACGGGGGGTTCCTCGCTCGCTACGGCGACCTGTATCCGCTGGAGGAAGTTCGCGAGGCTGCCAAGGAGACGGGGCACAAGCAGCCCGACGGCACCGGCGTCGTCAACGCCGACGATTTTCTGTACTACCACTGGTATCGCAGATACCTCTATTCCTGGTGGCGCACCGGGCAGTCACTTGGTCCTATTCCGCCGAAGGAGGCCTTCGGGGTCCAACGGCCGGGCCTCGCGATGCAGTTCGGGCAGACGGGCGACATCGCCAACGTGCGATTCCGGGTCATCCGGGCCTTTCGCACGAATCAACTGGCCCAGTTCCAGGACGTCCGCACCGACAGTTCGGAGGATTTTCTGATCGTGACCCTGGAGTTCGGGCCGGCCGGCGGCCTCAAGCAATTCCCGCTCACGTTCGACAGCGCCAGGCTCGTCCTCGTCGACCGCGACGACCGGCGCTACGCGAAACCCTTGGTCCTGGGAAAGGCCATGGCCAAAGAGCAAGCGTCCCCCGAGATTCAGCCGGGCACGATGAGCAAGCCGCCCGCCGAGCAGAAAACCATCGAGTCGCCCCAGTTCAAATTCCCGGAGCGCAGCGCCTATGGCGACTTCCTCGCGCAGCGGATGACCTTCACGTTCGCCGACGGCCGGCAAGGCGAGCAGCGGCAGTTCGTCTTCGTCGTCCCGAGATCCCTCGGGTTCCAGGACCTTCGACTGCTCTACGAGCCTGTGCCCGGCGGCAAAGAAGCCGACACCGAGAAGCCGAAGTGAGACGGCGCCGGCCTGGACTTGTTCGGGGCATAACAACAATGATCAACAAGGAACACCCAATGATCAACGCCCGAGGTCGTACGGCCTGGCCGAATCGCAAGGCATGCCCCCAAGCGGACATTTGAGTGTTGAGCGTTGGGTGTTGGCTATTGTTTTCAGCCCATAGCCCCGGGCGCTTCACCACGCCGGGAAATGAAATGGAAGACCTTGCAGCACATGTCTGTGGCCAGGCCAAGCGCCGCGGGGCGGACTTTGCCGACGTCCGGGTCGTCCATCGCCGGGGCGAGAGCATCCTGGTGCAGGACGGCCGGGCCGACAAACTCGCCGCGGCCACCGACCGCGGCATCGGCATCCGTGTCCTGGTGGGCCGATGCTGGGGCTTTGCGTCGGCCGACAGCCTCGACCCGGGCCGGGCCGAGCAGTGCCTCCAGGACGCGCTGGCCCTGGCGAAGGCCTCCGAAGCGTTCGTCAGCGATCCGGGGATGGTCGCCGCGGTCCGGCCCGTCGAGGCCGAGGACTGCCGCCAGGCCGAGATCGCGCCGTCGGCCATGCCGCTCCCCGAGAAGATCGCGCGGCTCTTGGAGTACGAGCGCGCCGGCCGCGCCAAGGGCGGCTCTCGCATCGTCAACTCCATCGTCTCCTACTCCGACGGCCGGCGCGAGGAAGTCCTCGTCAACACCGCCGGCACGCGCATCCGGTCCGCCACTTGCCGCGCCGTCTGTTCCTGCTTCATGGTCGCCACGGACGGGCGGATGATTCAGCGCGGGATGGAGCAGCGGGCGATCACGGGCGGGGCGGAACTTTTGGTGCGGACCGGGCCCGAGGAGTTCGGCGCCCGGGCCGCCGAGAAGGCGCTCGGGCTCCTCGCAGCCAAGCCCGCGCCGGCCGGGCGGTTCGCCCTGATCTTCCACCCGTCCATCACGGGCCTCCTGGTGCACGAGGCCCTCGGCCACAACGCCGAGGCCGACGCCGTCTGGGCGGGCGAGAGCATTCTGGAGGGCCGCCTCGGCCAGACGATTGCCGCGCAGGGCGTCTCCATCTACGACGATTCGACCGTCCCGGGCGATTTCGGGTCGTTCGCCTACGATTCCGAGGGCACGCCCGGCCGGCGGCGGCCCATCCTCTCGGGCGGCCGCCTCGTCGGGTTCCTCCACAGCCTCGAGACCGCCGCCAAACTCGGGGCCGAGCCGACCGGCAGCGCCCGCGCCGAAAGTTACGACTGCCGACCCATCGTCCGCATGTCCAACACGTTCATGGAGCGCGGGAACGTGCCGCTGGAGGAGATGCTGCGCGGCATCGAGCGGGGCATCTACCTGAAGGACGGGCACTGGGGGTACGTCTTCGTCCAGAAGGGCCAGTTCATCTGCCACGCCGGCCAGGCCAACATGATCGAGAACGGCCGGATCGGCGAACCGCTGCGCGACGTCTCGATTTCGAGCCTGACGCTCGACACCCTGAAGAACATTGACGCCATCGGCGACGACTTCGAGATGAAGATGCCGGGGATGTGCGGCAAGGACGGCCAGTCGGCGGCCACGAACTGCGGCGGGCCGCATGTCCGCGTCCGTGACGTCGTCGTCGGAGGGCAGGGGGCATAGGGCATTGGCTTTCGCTGTTTCAACGCAGAGGACGCAGAGGAAGAAGACACAAAGGCCAAAGGCACAAAAAAGACCGGAGCCCTGCCATCCGAGGAACCACAAGCCTCGAGCCTCAAGTCTTCTGTTCTCAGCGGCCTCTGCGTTAAAAGAACGAGCGGGTATAGGATAATCCATGGATTCTTCGGCGGCCTATCTGGCCATTTGCGAGGCGTGTGTCGAGCGGGCCGTCCGCCTCGGGGCCGAGTGGTGCGACGTGGCCGCCGGCACGTCGCGCGACATCTCCGTCGAGATCGAAAAGTCCGGCATCAAGACCGCCGACGCCGGCCGGGGCGAGTCCCTGGCCATCCGTGCTTTCGTCAAGGGCGGCATGGGGTACGCTACCGTCAGCGGCAGCGACCCGCGCGACTTGAGCGAGGCCGTCGAGCGGGCCGTCGCCCTGGCCGCGCAGGCGACGCCCGACCCGGACTTCAGGGGCCTTCCCACGCCCGAGGCGCGGCCGGAGGTCGAGGGCCTCTTCGACGATGCCGTCGCCGGGATGAGCGTCCAGGACGTCGTCCGCATCGCCGCCGCCAACCTCGAAGCCGGCCGCGCCGTCGAGCCCGACGCCCTCCTCTCGGGGGACGTCGGCCTGACGGTCTCGGAAGGGGCGCTCGCCTCCTCGACGGGCGTCGCCCTGGCCGAGCGCGCAACGACGATCAGCGCGGCCGTCGAGGCGACGCTCCGCCGACAGGGCGACACGGGCTACTTCTACGACTTCGATTATGGCCGCCAACTGGCCGACTGCCGCCTCGCTTGCGTCGCCGCAAGCGCCGTCCTCGGGGCCCGGCGGTTCCTGGGTGCGCGGCGAATCGGGTCGAAGCGCATGACGCTGGTGCTCGGGCCGCTTGCCGCCTACGGCCTGCTGGGCGCGATCGTCAGGGCCGCCAACGCCGAAAGCGTCCAGCGCGGCCGAAGTTACCTCGTCGGGAAACTCGGCGAGATTATTGCCTCGGAGCACCTCTCGATCGTGGACGACCCGCTGGTGGTGCGCGGCATGAGGTCGGGCGCCCATGATGGCGAGGGCACGGCCTGCCGCCCGCTCGCGGTGGTAGAGCGCGGCGTCCTCGTCAACCTCCTCCACAACTCCTACACCGCGGGCAAGGCCGGCACCAAGAGCACCGGCCATGGGACGCACTCGGGCGGGATCAGCCCGACGAACCTCGTGCCGGCCCTGGGCGCAAAGAGCGCGGCCGAGATCCTGGCTGAGGTGGACGAAGGGATTTACCTCGAAGCGGGCGAAATCCGGCCCGACCAGGCCAGCGGCGACATCTCTGCCAGCATCGACTTCGGGTTCTACGTCAAGGGCGGCCAGGTCCTGTACCCGGTCGAAAGCGCGATGCTCGGGGCGAACGTCTTCGACCTGCTGGGGCGGCTGGACGCCGTCTCGAGCGACGCCCGCCTGGAGCCCGGGGCGGTCATGCCGACGCTCCGAATCCAGGACGTCCAGATCGCGGGGAGCGAGTGAACGCAAGGTGACTTCGTGACTCCGCAACGGGGGCCGCCCATGTGCTTGACGGGGCGGACCTCCGGCCGTAAACTTCTCGGCGCCGAAGTGACGGAGTCACGGAGTTACGGAGTCACGCCGTCATGGGTTTGCTTCGCGACTTCACGGAGAAGCCGATCGGGACGAACCCCGTGTTCGTCCTGGTGCTGGGCCTGTGCCCGACGCTGGCGGTCTCGACGGCCATCCAGAACGCCGTCGCGATGGCGGCCGCGGCGACGGCGGTCCTGATGGGCTCGAACGTCCTGATAAGCCTCGTCCGGCGCTGGATCCCGAACCAGATCCGCATCATCTGCTACATCGTCATCATCGCCGGGTTCGTCACGATGGTCGAGATCGCCATGAAGGCGAAGGCCCCGCCCGAGATCAACCAAGCCCTGGGCATCTTCATCCCGCTGATCGTCGTCAACTGCATCATCCTGGGGCGGGCCGAGGGGTTCGCGTCGCGCAACGGCGTGCTCGCCAGCCTGATGGACGCCCTCGGCATCGGCCTGGGCTACCTTGGGTCGCTCCTCTCGATCAGCGTCATCCGCGAGGTCCTCGGCGCGGGAACCCTCTGGGGTTATCGCCTGACGCCGATCGTCGTGGGCGGCCGGACGATCGTCCCCGAGTACCAGCCGGTGACGATCCTGATCATGACGCCGGGTGCGTTCCTGGTGCTCGGCCTCCTTTTCGGCCTGTTCAGGCTCATCGGGAACCGTCGCCGCGGGGCCGCACGCCTGGCCGCCGTCCCGGCGGTGGCGCTCGTGGCGAAGGACCTCCCGAAGACGCCGAAACCCGAGGCCGGTGCCGGCGCAGCCGGCGATTGATGGCGTGAACCCGCCCCGGGCGGGCGGCGTGCGAATACAAAGGCACAAGCAACAGCATGAACAACGCCCAGTTCTACATCCAACTGGCCATCGGCTCGATCCTGATCTCGAACTTCGTCCTGGCGAAGTTCCTGGGCCTGTGTCCGTTCCTGGGCGTCACGAAACGCTCCAGCGACTCGGTCGGCATGGGCCTGGCGGTCATCTTCGTCATGACGCTGGCCTCGGCCGTGACGGCCCTCCTCTACCGCCACGTCCTCCTGCCCACGTCGCCCGACCATACGAACATCCTCCAGGCGCTCGGCCTGCCGCTGCCGGAAGGCGGCCTCGTGATGGTCCTTAAGACCACCTCCTACATCCTCGTCATCGCCGCCCTCGTCCAGTTCGTCGAGATGGTCCTCCGGAAGAGCGTCCCGGGCCTGTACCGGGCGCTCGGCATCTACCTGCCGCTCATCACGACCAACTGCGCGGTGATGGGCGTGGCGCTGCTGAACACGACGGACTGGAAACTCTCGGCCGGGGCCCCCGCGATCCACGTGGCGGCGTTCAGCGGGTTCTGCGGCGGGGTGGGGTTCCTCCTGGCCATGGTGCTGATGAGCGGCATCCGGGAACGCCTCGCCGAGACGCGCGTCCCGAAGGCGCTTCAGGGCCTGCCGATCGCGGTCATCTCGGCCGGCCTGATGGCCCTGGCGTTTCTCGGCTTCACGAAACTCTTCGGCATTGCCGTATAACGCAAGGGACGCAGGGACGCGGGGACGGAGGGACGCAGCGAAAGGCGTAGCCATCAGTCCCATTTAGCCGCGACCCGAAGGGGAGCGCGTCAAACAACGAAGAGACGCCGTCACGGATGCATGCCATGCTTGAAACCGTCATCAGTTACACCGGGCCGTCGCTGGCAGTCCTGGGTGTGCTCACGCTCGTGGCGGCGGTGGCGATTGCCGTCGCGAACCGGTTTTTCAGCGTCACAGTGGACCCGCGGCAGACCGAACTCGAGGAAATCCTGCCGAAGGCCAACTGCGGGGCGTGCGCCTTCGGCGGGTGTGCCGCCTACGCCGAGGCGGTCGTCGAGGGCAAGGCCGACGCCAACCTCTGCATCCCCGGCGGGGCCGAGGTCGCCGCCAAGATCGCCAAGATCATGGGCCTTGGACTCTCGGAGTTCACACCCAAGGTCGCGGTGGTCCTGTGCCAGGGCTCCCGCGAGAACTCCGGCGACCGGTTCCGGTACGTCGGCGAGATGGATTGCCGCGCCGCCACTGCCACCCAGTACGGCCAGACGGCCTGCCAGTACGGGTGCCTGGGCCTCGGGTCGTGCGTCCGGGCGTGCCCGTTCGACGCCATGGTCATGGATCCGGAGACCGGCTTGCCGCGCGTCCTCGAAGACCGGTGCACCGCCTGCGGCACCTGTGCGGAGGTGTGCCCGAAGAATATCATTGAGATTCTGCCCAAAGACGGGTACGTTCAGGTCCTTTGTCGCAACCAGGACCCTGGCAAGGCGACCCGCCAGGTGTGCAAGGTGGGGTGCATCGCCTGCCACCGGTGCGAGAAGGTCTGCCCGGTGGAAGGCAGCGCCATCCACGTGGCCGACAACCTGGCGAAGGTGGACAACGAGACGTGCACCCGTTGCGGCAAGTGCGTCGAGGCGTGCCCGATGAACACGATCGGCGACTTCCGCACGTTGCGGCGAGAGGCCGATAAACGAAGGAAATCGGAGTGCGCGGCCGCGTAGAGCCGCAGAATCGCTCGGCGCGGCCGGTACGGGCCGCGTATAGTAGTATGGGTAAGGCGGCCTGGGTTTTGGGGAGTCTAATCATGCGTGCAAGATACGGCTGGTTGTTCGCGGGGGCGCTGGGGCTGGTGGCGGCGCTCGTCCTGGTCGCCCGGGCCCAGGATGACCAGAAAAACGCCTCGGCCCCTGTCAAGGAGGCCCTGGAGGCCGGGAACCCCGACAACGTCGACCCCAACGACATCAAGGGCGAGACGTGGACCCTCGACTTCAAGTATGCCGATCCCGAGGCCATCGTCGTCGTCAGCCCTACGGGCAAGCGCGAAGTCTATTGGTACATCGTCTACACGGTGACCAACAACACCGGCGAGGACCGGATGTTCATCCCGTCGTTCACGCTCCTGTCGAACACGTTCAAGGTCGTCAAGGCGGGCATCTACCCGAACACCTACAGCGCCATCCGCAAGAACCGCAAGATCCGCTTCCTCGAGAATACCGCCCAACTCTACGGCAAACTCCGCGTCGGCCCGGACAACGCCAAGACCGGCGTAGCGGTCTTCAAGGACGTCGACCCCAAGACCGATGCGTTCTCGGTGTTCGTCGGGGCCCTCTCGGGCGAATTCGTCGAGCGGCCGAGGCCCGGCGCCCCGGAAAACGCGCCCCCCGACGAAAAAGTCGTCCGCCTCTACAAGGCCCTCGAACTCAAGTACAACCTCCCGGGCGACGAGTGGTGGACCAACCTCGACAAGCCCGTCTTCGTCTCGAAGGACTGGACCTGGCGGTAGGACGCCTCTGTCGGATGGTTGCTCTCATGCCCAGGCCATCGGGGCCTGGCAATTCCCCGTATGTCATACCTTGTGGTAGAAGCGGAATCGCCAACTGCCGGCGCACCGCTTGGGCTCAGGGAGGGGTCGCACTCGTTCCTATATGAACAGATTGGTTGGATGTGACCCGGGGTGGACTCCTATAAGGAGGAAGGTGACTATGCGGCCCTCAACTTGCGCTATCTATCTCGCACTGGTGCTTCTGGCGTGGACAGACCTTTTGGTGGCAGCCGAATCGCCTCCTGGCGCCACAACCTACGTGTACAAAGGGCACCAAGTCTCGGCGGCGTGGCTCGACCAGCAATACGTTTACTTCAAGGACAAGATTGCCGTTGTTGACGGCAAGTTCTACGACATCGGTAAGGCACTGGTACAAATCGCCCTAGCCCGCCATTTTCCTTTAGATAACTGGCCGTGTTACGTTACAGAAACGCCACCGGCCGTCGGCGAGGCTCGCCTCAGCGCCCCGGTACCCACCTCCTATCGTCCTTACGATATCCTCACCCATGCCACGGTTCTTCAGATTGTGGCAAAGGACGAGGCCATCATCACAAGTGGTCATCTGCTCTTCCATGTTCGCGGCATAGACCCGCCGAAGCAAATTGACGGTACGCGCTTCGAGGAAGTATTGCTGGTCTACGCCGGCACGTATCAGTACGTCAACACGATGGGGGCGAAGCGCACGGTCCAGAGTTTCGTCGTGTACCAGCCTGTCACGCGGGAGCAGTTCGCCAAGGCTCTGACGGACGGGTTCCAGTTGGTGCGATACCGCACAGTCACCAAGAAAGTGCCGGAATGGCAAGGGGGTAGCGTTGGCAACGGCTTCAACGTCCAACCCTCGAAGAAGGTCATGGTTGAGAAGTCGGAGGTCGTCGCGCAGCCTGTCGAACCGCCTGCTGGCGCCCCCCTAGTTGACAATACGCCGCCTGGCGCGCAGGCACCCGCCAGTGGCGACGATACTGCGGGAAAGGCGGCCACGAAGAATCTGGAACTGGCCCGCGTATTCAGACGTAATGGGTTCCCGGACAAGGCGGAGGCTATTCTAAAACAAATTGTGAACGACTATCCGAACACAACCGCTGCCGAAGAGGCGCGGCAGCAACTTAAGGAAATCCAGGAAGAGATTGAGAAGGCCCAAGAGGAAAAGCGAACCCGCGACAAAACTTCTGAGAAGTAAAGCCCCGGCAGTCGCAGCGGCGCACGCCTAGAGACCACGCGCAAGGCTTTGCGAAGTCACCTCGTGAGGCGTATTCCTTGTCGCCCCGCATCCAGCCGCAGCCGAATAAGGCTTGCCTCCGGGCTGCGGAGTTGTATAATCACCAGTCTTGAAAGGGACACTGGAGCAATTCACAATTGGCTGTAGCGCGGGGGTTTATCCCCCGTCTCGACCGGGCTTCTTGGAGCAGGGAGATTTCGTCATGGCACATAAAAAGGGACAAGGCTCGTCGCGCAACGGCCGCGACTCCAACGCGAAGTATCGCGGCGTCAAGGCCTTCGGCGGCCAGCAAGTCAAGACCGGCAGCATCATCGTGCGTCAGTGCGGCACGAAGTTCCTGCCCGGCCACAACGTCGGCCGCGGCGGCGACGACACCCTCTTTGCCCTGGTCGAGGGCAAGGTCGGGTTCCGCGGACGCAGGGTTGACGTGCTTTCGTAATCCGGCCGGGCGTCGCCACGGCGAAGCCGGGCTATGCCTTGGCGGAGTCGGGTCGAGCGCGGCCCGGGGGCCCTCCAGAGGGCATCCGGGCCGCTCTTTTTGCGACTCCCCCCGCTCTTGTCCGGCCGCCCTTCCTTTGTTAGGCTACCTGCCATGTTCATAGACGAAGCCAAAATCTACGTGAAGGGCGGCGACGGCGGCGACGGCTGCGCCTCGTTTCGCCGAGAGGCCGGCGTCCCCAGGGGCGGGCCCAGCGGCGGCGACGGCGGCGACGGCGGGTCCGTCATTCTCCACGCTCGCCCCGGACTCGACACCCTCATTGACTTCCGCGGACGACACCACTGGCGGGCCAAGCACGGCGAACGCGGGCGCGGCAAGGAACAGTACGGCGCCGCCGGCAAGGACCTTGTCATTGACGTTCCGCCCGGGACGCTCATCTACGACCTCCGGACCGGCCTCCTCATCAAGGACCTCGACCGGCCCGCCGCCGAGGTGGTCGTGGCGCGCGGCGGCCGTGGGGGGCGCGGCAACCTGAAGTTCGCAAGCGCCACCAACCAGACGCCCCGCTTCGCCGAGCCCGGCGAGAAGGGCGAGGAGCGGCATCTCCGGCTCGAACTCAAACTCATCGCCGACGTCGGCCTCGTCGGACTGCCGAACGCCGGAAAGAGCACCCTCCTTTCACGTCTCTCGGCCGCGCACCCCAAGATCGCCGACTACCCCTTCACAACGCTCCACCCCAACCTCGGGATCGTCGAGGCGGGCCCCGAGCGGCGGTTCGTCATGGCCGACCTGCCGGGCCTCATCGAGGGCGCCCACAAGGGCGTCGGACTGGGCGACGAGTTCCTCCGCCACATCGAGCGGACGCGCGTCCTGGTGCACCTCGTCGAACTGGAGCCGCATACCCACCAGACGCCCGCCGACGCGTACCGCTCGATCCGGCGGGAACTCGAGGCCTACAGCCTCGCCCTGGCCGAAAAGCCGGAACTCGTCGTCATGACCAAGGCCGACCTTCTGCCCGGTGAAGACGAACCGCGCCGCGAGTTCGCTCAGGAGATCGGCCGGCCCGTGCTCACGATCTCGGCCGTCACGGGCCATGGCCTGGCGCGGCTCGTCGGCGAAATCCTCGGCCTCCTCGACGCCGCCGACCGGGCCGCCGCCCCGCCGCATGGCGGAGCCGCTCGCGGCTTAGCCACAGACTCGACCGGCGAAGCCGCCGCTGCGGAGGGCCAAACATGACCCGCATCCTGGCCGTAACGCTTGGGAACTCGACGGCATCGCTGGCCCTTGCGACGGACGGCTGCCTCGGCGAAGTTCTCCGCGTGCCCGTCGGCAAACTCGACGGCCTCAAGGAAGGTTTCGCCGGGGTCCGCGCGGGCGCTTCAGGCGGCCGGGAAGTGCCTGTCGTCGTCGCGTCGGTCAACCCGCCGGCGCTCGAACAGTTCCGCCGCCTGGCGGCTAACCTCGCCCAGAAACTGCCGGAGGTAGCGGGCGTCGATTTTCCGATCCCCCTAAAGGCCGATGTTGAGGAGCCTGCGAAGGTCGGGGCCGACCGCCTCCTCGGCGCCCTGGCGGCTTGGCGCCGCGCGGCTGGCGCCTGCGTCAGCGTCGATTGCGGCACGGCGATCACGGTCAACGCCGTGACGGCCGACGGTGAGTTCGCCGGCGGGGCGATCCTGCCGGGCCCCGACTTGATGGCCCGCGCCCTGGGCGAAGGCACCGCCCTCCTGCCGGCTGCGCCATTGAAGGACAATCCCCCGCCGCTCGGCCGAAATACCGCCGAGGCGATCTCGGCGGGCGTCCTCCGCGGCGCCGCAGGCGCCGTTGCCGCGCTCGTCACGGGCGCCCGAATCGGCCTCGGCCCGAAGGCGCCGGTCTTCATGACGGGCGGCGGGGCCGAACGCATCCGCGCCTTCCTGCCGCCGGACTTCGGGCAGATCGTCCCGACGCTCGTCCTGGAAGGGCTCGTCATCGCCTACCGCGAGTGGCTGACCCGATGAGCCGCGCCCCCGCTGACGCTTTTGCCGTCCTGACGCCGCCCGGTCGCGGCGGGATCGCGGTCCTCGGGTGCATCGGTCCCGGCGCGGCGCGGGCGATGGAGTCGTGCTTCCGGCCGTCGGGCGGCGCGGCCGCTCGCGGTCCGCACCAAGCCGCTTGCGGCTTAACCATGACGCCCCGCGCAGCGGGGCTTCCCGAAGTCGGTCGCCTCGCTTACGGCCACTTTCTCGACGCCGCCGGCCGGCCGCTCGACGAGATCATCCTCTATCGGGCCGCGCCCGACCGTTTCGAGGTCAACTGCCACGGCGGGCCGGCTGCCGTCCGGGCGGTCTCGCGCCGCCTGGCCGAGTGTGGCCTGGACGAGGTGAACCCCGACCGCCTCATGGAACTCGAGGGCACACCTCCCATTGAGCGCGATGCCCGCCGGGCGCTCCGCGCCGCCCGGACGCCCCTGGCCGCGCGAATTCTCCTCGACCAACTTTCCGGGCGTCACCACGGCGAAGCCCGCCGAAGCCTCGGCGAAGGCGGGGCGCTGGCGGTCGAGGTCGAGCGTGCCGCAGCGGCGCTCGCCGCCGAGCGCACCGCCGAGGCCGCCGACGTGCTTGACCGGCTGCTCGACGCTTGGCGCCGCACGGGCCGGTACCTGGCCGCCCCGCCGCGCATCGCCGTCGCCGGCCGGCCGAACGCCGGAAAGAGCACCCTGGTCAACCGGCTCGCCGGGTCGGAGAGGGTCCTCGTGTCGCCCACGCCGGGGACGACCCGCGACTTTGTAGACGTCGACGCGGCCCTCGCGGGCCTCGGGGTCGTCCTGGTGGACACGGCGGGCCTGCGGCAAGCGATGGGCGAGATTGAGCGCCTGGGCGTCGAGCGGGCAAAGGGCGCCCTGGCCGATGCCGACCTGGTCATCTACCTGATGGATGCGTCCGAGGGGCCGACGGCGGACGACGCTCGCCACTTGGCCGCTCTCGGCGACCGCGCGCTGGCGGTCCTCAGCAAGGCCGACCTTGTGCCCGCCGGCCCGCCCATGAGCCCGCTGCGGGAGCGGCGGGGGATGTCCGAAGGTCTCGGCCCTATCGCCATCTCGGCCCTGACGGGGCAGGGCATCGAAGCACTGGTCCTGGCGGTGCTTGGGCGGCTCGGCTACAAGGCGCCAGCGCCGGGCGCGGCCATGCCCTTCACCCCGGACCAGGCCGCCGCGCTCGAAGCCGCGATTAAGGCCGTCGAGTCCGGCCGGCCCGGCGAGGCCCGGCGGCTCCTTGCGTCGCTGCTCACGGCATCTGCATCTCGCGGGTGATGTCGTTGAAGAGGACGAGGACGAACAGGGCGCCGACCAGGACCCAGCCGGCGATCCAGATGGCGCTCTGGACCTTCATCGAGACAGGCGAGCCCTTGATCTTCCCGATGAGGACAAACAGGATGTGCCCGCCGTCGAGGGGTGGGACCGGCAGAAAATTCAGGACCGTGACCGACACGGTGATCATCCCGAAAAGGTTGAGCAATGTTCCGAGGCCCAGTTTGGCCATGCCGTAAGAGATCGTGACGATGCCGACGGGGCCGGCGAGGGTCTTCGGGCTCAGTTGGCCGCTGAAAATCTGGCTGATGGTGCCATAGACCCGCCGCAGCCAGAGCCACGTCCGCTTCAAGCCTTCGGCGGTCGCCGCGAGCGGGTTGTAGATGCGCGGCAGTTCAATGTACGCGGGGCTCCCGTCGCAGCCGTCCAGGGTGAACTTCTCGAGCGGCACAGACCCCATCTTGTAGAAGACCTGGCGGATGGCCTCGTTGCGCTCGAACGAGATCGAGAGGGCCTCGTCGGGTTCGTGCTGCGCCGCCACCAGGACGTCCATCAGGCTCTGCACCGGCGCGTCCTTGGGCCCGATGCCGAGAAGGACGTCGCCCGCGCGGAGGCCCGCCCGGTCGGCGGCGCCGCCCGGTTCAACATGCCCGAGTTGGGCGGGGTCTGCGAGGGCCGACGTCATGGCGATGCCGATGACCGGCCTGGCCTTGCCCTTCTCCTCCTGCATCACCACGCCCGAAGTCGTCTCGACCCGCGCGCCCTTTCGCCAAAGGACCAGGTGGACCGTCCCGTCCGGGGGGACCTTCTGCGTTGCGCTGCGGACCTCCTCGAGGGTCGGCCACGGGATATCTTCGATCCGGGCGATGCGGTCGCCCGGCCGGATGTCAGCCTTGGCGGCAGGCTTGTCGGGCACAACCTCTGCGACGGCCACCGGCGCGCTGAAGCCCGGCTGGTACTCTTTCAGGTGGCTCGGGTCGATCGCCAAGTCCTGGCGCTCCGTGCCGCGCTCGATCTGGAGCGTCAGCGGCCCGGCCGGAAGGTCGGCGACGCGCTTGGCCAGCCCGCGCCAGGTCTCGACCGGTTGGCCGTTTACGGCCAGGATGCGGTCGCCGAGTTGGAGGCCCGCCTGATCGCCGGGCGATCCTTTGGCCATCTCATAGAGGACGGGCTCTTTTTCCGGGGCGATCCCGAGCATCGGCATCGGCAGGCCCGCCGGGCGGATGCTCCGGAGGGTGAACGACTTGAAGACCGGCGCGGCCGAGCCGGGCACGTGCCGCTCGACGTCGACCCGGAACTCCGTCCCCTCGCTCGCGAGCGACACCGGATAAATCAGGTCGTCGAACGAACGGACGGCGTAGGTCTTGGGCCCGAACCACCGGGGTTCGGTCTTCGTGACGGCAACGATGCGGTCGCCCGGCTCGATGCCGGCCAGGGCGGCCGGGGTGCCGGGGACGGCTTCGCCGACGACCGGTGAGAATTGCTTGACGCCGATCATGAACGCGGCCGAGAAGAAGACGATGGCCAGCAGGGCGTTCATGCCGACCCCCGCCGCAAAGACGATCACCCGCTGCCACGCTGGCCGCCGCCAGAGGGCGCGCGGGTCGTCGGCGCCCTCGGCCTCGGGGTGCTCGCCCGCCAAGTCGACAAACCCGCCGACGGGGATCCAGCGGAGCGAGTATTCGGTCTCGCCTCGCCCCCAGCAGAGCAGCGGCCGGTATCCCCACGAGCCGGTCTTCGGGTCGGGACCCGGCAGGCCGATGACCGGCCCCATGCCGATGGCGAACCGCCGGACGCGGACGCCGAACAGTTTGGCCGCCAGGAAGTGCCCCAGTTCGTGCACGAAAATGATGAGCCCCAGGGCAACCGCTATCTCGATGATGCGTAAGACGCTAGACACCGCGTCGCCTCCTCCTTGGCCCACGCCTCGGCTGCCAGGATATCGTCCAGCGTGGGCTCCGACCTCCAGTTGTGCGCCTCTAGGACGCGCTCAACCAGGGGCACGATGTCCGTGAACCTCAGTCTGCCGCCGAGGAACGCCTCGACGGCCACTTCGTCGGCGCCGATCAAGGCCGCGCCGAGCGTCCCGCCGCGCCGAACCACCTCGAACCCCAATTCCAGGGCCGGAAACCGCCCCATGTCTGGCTCCTCGAACTCCAGGCGCCCGATCCGAACGAGGTCGAGGCGCGGCCAGGGGGCCGGCCGCCGCTCCGGGTACGTCAGGGCGTACTGAATCGGCGCCCGCATGTCCGGCGGACCCAACTGCGCAATGACCGACCCGTCGACAAACTCGACCATCGAATGGACCGTCGATTGCGGGTGCACCAGGATGTGGATTTGGTCGGCGCCCAAGCCGAAGAGGTGATGCGCCTCGATCACCTCCAGGGCCTTGTTCAGGAGGGTCGCCGAATCGATGGTGATCTTTTTGCCCATCGTCCAGGTCGGATGGTTGAGGGCCTCCTCGGGCGTCACGCTGCGCAACTCCTGGAGCGGCCGCCGGTAGAACGGCCCACCGCTGGCCGTGAGGACCACCCGCCGGACGTCGGCCCGGCGCCCGGCGGCCATCGCCTGAAAAATGGCCGAGTGCTCGCTGTCGACGGGGATGACCTCGGCGCCCGAGCGCGCGGCCTCGGCCATGACGAGGTCGCCCGCCATGACGAGCGCCTCTTTGTTCGCAAGGGCCAGGCGCTTGCCGGCCCGGACGGCGGCCAAGGCGGCCGGCAGCCCCGCCCCGCCGACGACCGCCCCGAGGACGATGTCCACCTCCTCGAGCGACGCCAGCGCCGCCAGGCCTTCCGGGCCGACCAGGACCTCCGGCCGCACACCCGCCGGCAGCGCCTTCTCCAGCGCCAGGGCCGCCTCGTGGTCGCGCACCGAGAGGAACCGCGCTCCTGTCGCGGCAGCCTGCCGCGCGAGGCTCTCGACGCGGCTGGCCGCCGCCAGCGCCACCGGCCGGAACTCCTCGCCCAGCGACCCGAGAACCTCCAGCGCCATCCGGCCGATCGAACCCGTGGACCCGAGGATGGCAACGTTCGGCACAGCCGCACTCCTGAGGAAAACCGTACAAGAACCGGAGTGTACGACCGCCGGCGGCGGTTTTCAATCCCGTACCGAGGCGGCGGCGCCGAAGGCACCGCCGCAGAGCAGGAGAGCCGGGGAACAGGAGAGCAGGAGAAACTGCAACGGCAAACGGCTGGACATTTCTGTCCCCGGGCCGATGCCCTGCTCGCCTGCGGTCTCCTGCTCACCTGCTCTCCTGCTCAAGACGACCCACGGCTCACGCGACTTCGGCTCCGCACAAGGCAGGCTGTGGGCTATTGCCTCGCGGCTCTTACGGGGCCTTGAAGACCAACTGCCAAGAGGACAAGTCAAACCCCAATGAATGTTCCCTCCGCCGCCGCCGTCACATACAATAGTGGAAGGGCAGAGGAAGAGGTGGACGCAACATGAACGGCGCGCGTCTGAGACGAACCCTCGCGGCGTGGGGTGCGGCGGTGCTCGCGGCGATCGTGGCCGCAGGGTGCGCAGGGCCGAACTATGTCTACTTCCGACCGGCTCCGCCGTCCGAGGTCACGTCCCCCACCTGGGTGACGAAGGGCGCCCCCAACCCGTCGGCCGGCAGCGGCTTCCTCGACGTGAACCTGTCGGCGCGCGGCGTGGTCAGCGAGCGAAAAGACCAGGCCCCGCAGGAGGCGCTCGAGGTGGAACTCAGCGTCGGGAACCGCGGCGGCGAGACGTTCCGGCTCGATCCCGGGCAGGTGCGGCTCATGGACGACGAAGGCAAGGCGATCACCGGAGCCGAGGTCGCCGCCGGCACGCCCGCCACCGGGCCGATCGAACTTGCCGCCGGGCAGAAAGGCACGTTCACGCTCGTGCTGCAACTCCCCCAGGGCGACCGCTTTGAGGACATCGGGTCGCTGCGGCTCATCTGGCCCTACCGCTACGGCGACGCGCCGTACGAGGCCGAGACGAAGTTCATCAAGGTCGAACAAGTGAACCATTACTATCCGTCCTACTACGACCCGTGGTACGACCCCTGGTACGGCCCGGCGTATTACCCGTATCCTTACGGCCCGTACGGTCCGTGGTGGGGCCACTTCAACTTCAGTCTCGGGTACACCTACCACCATCACCATCATTGACGGCGCACCGCGGGCGCGCGGCACGAGGGGAGCATGCGGCTTGGCGACGGTCAGGCGCCCTTGCCTTCGGCAGGCTTGTCGGCCGCTTTCGTTTCGGCCTTGGGGGCCGCCTCGGCGGGCTTGGGTTTGGGTTTGGCCTCGGCCTTCGCCTCGGGCGCCTTGGCGGCAGGTTTTGCGGCGGCAGGCTTCGCGGTCTTGGCGGCCGGCTTGGCCTTCGCAGCAGCCTGTTTCTTGGCGGCGGGGGCCTTGCGCTTGGCCTGCATCTTCTTGCGGGCTTCTTCGGCATCCTTGACGGCGGCCCGGGCGTCCCACTTGAACTTCTTCTGGAACTTCTCGACGCGGCCCGCCGTGTCCACGAACCGCTGCTGGCCCGTGTAGAACGGATGGCAGTTCGAGCAGACCTCGACGTTGAGGATCGGGACCGTGGCCCGCGTCATGAACGTGTTGCCGCAGCCACAGGTCACCTTGCACTCGACGTACTTGGGATGGATGTCGCTTTTCATGTTCGTGCCTCTTGCGGTTCTGATCTTCCGGTCGTGCGTCCGCCGCACGCCGGCATCCGGGGCGGCAAAGGGGGGTATTATACGTCCCGCGGGGCCGAATGCAAGGGCGAACGTCGGCCGCGCGGCGCCAGGACCGGCCTCGTGACGACCGACTCGATGACGGGCGCGACGCCGGCGGGGTTTGCGGTACACGTCGCCTCGCGGGGCGACACCCGCGGGATCGTCGAAGATTATCTCCAGCGGGTGCGGCCTACATGGCCGGCGTCTTCGGGGTGGGCCCCATGCCCTACGAGCGGACCGCCAGGGGACCGAGCAGGGACTACGACTCGCTGCCGCACCTCTCGGAGATGGCGGCCAAGGCCCGCATGGACAACACGGACCTGTTTGGGCTGATGACGGGCCAGGCGAAGCCTGCGGCGGCACCGGGGGTCGCCGAAGCCGCGGTGTCAGGCGCTCGCTGAGCCGGGGGCCTGGCCGTGGGCCTTGAGATACTCGCCGGCAATCATCGCGACGACGACGCCGTCGCCGGCGGCGGTGGCGGCCTGCTTGAGGGTACCCGCCCTGGCGTCGCCGGCCGCCCAGATCCCCGGGACGTTGGTCTCAAGTCGGCATGCGTTGGTGTTGATGAATCCGTGCTCGTCCAGTTCGACCGTCCCCTTCAGGAAACCCGTCAGCGGCTGAAGCCCGATGAAGACGAAGACGCCGTCGCATTCGACGCGCTTCCGCTCGCGGGTCTTTCGGTTCTCGACGATGACGGCCTGGACTTTCTTGTCGCCGAGGATCTCGGTCACGGTGCTGCCGAAGTAGGCGGTCGTGCGGCCCTTGAACTTCGCGAGTTCCTCCACGAGGATCTGCTCGCCGCGGAACCGGTCGGCCAGGACGACGTGCGTAAGGTGCCTGGCGTACTTCAGGAGGTGGATGCCCTCGTCGAGGGCGGTGTTGCCGCCGCCCACGACGACGACGTGCTTATCCTTGTAGAACGGCGCGTCGCAGGTGCCGCAGTACGAGACGCCGTAGCCGGTCAGGCGTTTTTCGCCGGGGGCGTCGAGTTTGCGGTATTCGCTGCCGACGGCGAGGATCATGGCGCGGCCGCGGTAGCGTTTGTCGCGGACCCAGGCGTCCAGGTAGTGGTTGCCGCCTTCGGTGACCGCCTCGATGCGGGAGACCTCGGCATTGGTGACGATTTCGGCGCCGAATCGCTTGGCCTGTTGGGTGAGGCGGTCGGCCAGTTCCATGCCGTTGACCGGCTCGGGGAACCCCGGGTAATTCTCGACGCGTGCGGTCGTCAGGATCTGCCCGCCGGGCTGGTATTTTTCGAGGATGAGGGTGCTCAACCGCTCGCGTGTGGTGTAGATGGCGGCCGAGAGGCCGGCGATGCCCGCGCCGACGATGAGGACGTCGTGGACCGCGGGCTCGGCGCCGCCGGTTCGATTCGTTTCGGTGTCGTTGCCCATCGCAGGGCTCCACACGCGCCGCGCAAGCGCGGCCCAACGTAGGGTGCCACTGGCGGCTTGTCCGCCAGTGTTTTGCGCAAAGCACGGGCGGGCGAGCCGCCCGTGGCACACGGTGAACGACCGTCGCCGCGTCGGCGACGGCTAAGCACGATTCTCGACGGCCGCGCGGACGGCCGCGACGAGGTCGGGGGCGCTGCGGGTGTCGATCGTGCAGGTGCTCCCGACGACAAACGGGCGGTCGCCCATTACCCTTCGCGCCTGCCGGAGTTGCTCGAGCAAGGCATCCTTGGCGCCGGGATCGACGAGGAGCCGCGCGTCGAGGCCGCCGACCAGGGCCTTGTCGCGGGCCATCGGCGCCATGGCCGCCAAGCCCGGATTCGTCTCGTCGAACATATCCCAGTTGAGCATCGCCGCAGGATAGTCGGCCAGTTCGCGGATCATCGCCCGCCCCTTGCAGACGTGCAGCAGGTTCAGTGGCGCGTGGGCGGCCGCATCGAGGATCTCCAGGTCGTACGGCCGGCCGAACTCCTCGTACTGTTCGAGGGTGAAGTTCGTGAACGTGCCGACGTGGGTCGTCGCCAGGAAAAGGCCGTCGGCGCCCGCGTCCACACAGGCGGCGGCGAATGCGGCAAAGGTGTCGGTGATGGCGCGGAGCCCGACGTGGACCATCGTCGGGTCCTCAGCGATGAGGGCGGCGAGGTCCTGCGGGCCGCCGGCCAGTTCCGCCGCAATGCTCATCGGCGTGAAGACCGTCATCAGGAGGGGCACCTCCGGGCCGAGGGCCGCGCGGATCTCGCGCACGGTCTCCAGGTGGTCGGCGAGGACGGGGGCCTTGCGGCCGGCCGTGCCGCCCGGCACGGCCAGGCTGTCGAGGTGGCGGAAATCGCTTGCGCGATGGATCGTCTGCCGGACGAGCGCCGGCTGGATGTGCTCGCTCTCGGAGAACTCGTACTGGTTGCCCCAGTCCTGGACGTGGTAGCAGGCCCGTGGGTTGATCTTCAGGAAGTCCCAGTCGTAGGTCTTCTGCCAGCGGACCATGGCGTCGACGAGGCCCTCGCGGCTGGTCTCCTCCAGGAAGAAGTGCCGCCAGAGGGCCACGGGCAACCGATCGACCTTGGCGCCGGCGATGGTGCGCTGGAGGCGCTCCCGCTTGGAAAGTCTCCCAGCCAAGTCCGCACCCTCCGCCAGGCAGCCGGCTCTGACCCTGATGGTAATTGGCCCCGGGTGGACGGGTCAAGCCCCTGCGCGGAATCGGCGGTGGGCACGGCGGCCGAAAACCGGACCGCACCGGCCGCCGGGACCGAAATCCGCGTTCTCGGGCCGCCGAAACCCATCGGAATCGGTTTGACTTTGGCCCGATTTGGCGCAGAATCAGGTAACGACAAGGACTCAGGGGAATCGGGCGCGTCCGAATCAGGTCATCGGGCGGACCGGCGGGCCCGGTCGGATGCGGGGTAGGGCGGGGTTCAGATCACTTAGCGGGGACTGAACCCGACCAGAGGGGTTTCCACTAACACCCACCCGGCAAACCGACACGGCGGTCACTGTGCAGGGGCAATCTTCGGGGGAGTGCCCTCCGAAGATTGTCCCTTTTTTGTAGCGCCGGCGTCTGGAATCGCGTAAGTCTTTGGGAGATAAGAACTTAAGGCAATCCGAAGCCGCGTGCAGATTCCTGCGACGATGAATGTCTATCCCTCCTGAAAAGGGTGGAGGGGTCGGGCTCCAGGGCTCGGTAGCGTTCGCGCAGGAGAAAGTCGTCGCGACGGGGGATGTCGGCTTGGAGCCGACATCCCCCGTTTTTTGTTCGGGACCGTTCACGGCGGCATGGCGACTGCCGGGGAGCGCCTCGCGAATCACCGAAGGAGAGCATCATGAGGTATCGCGGTGACAGTCGAGGCACAGGCGACACGTTCCGGTATCTCGCGATGGCCATCCTAGTCGTCCTGGCGGCGGGGGCCTTGGCACGGGCCGACGACTGGCAAGTCATGGCCAACCCCGATCCGCATGCTGACATTCTGGGAGGGGCCGGCGTCGGCTCCGATCCCGGCGGGGCAGGCGGCGGGGCCCTCGGACTCCTGAGTAGTTACACCCTGACTCCCGCCTACGTCACCAGCGTCAAGGACCAAGGGGCGTGCGGCTCCTGCTGGGCCTTTGCCACCTACGGGGCCATGGAAAGCGACATCCTGAAGGCCGGCGGGCCGGCCGTTGACCTCTCGGAGAACCACCTGAAGAACACCCACGGGTTCGACTTGGGCCCATGCAACGGCGGCAACATATGGATGAGTTGGGCCTACCTGAGCCGCCTGGCCGGTCCCGTCAGTGAGGCCGACGACCCCTATCACGACTATGATGACCGGCCGTCGCCCGGCGGGCCCCGCCAGTACTTCCTCGCCGACTCCTCGGTCTACAACACGGCCACCGAGATCAAGAACGCCCTGATATCCAAAGGCGCCCTCAACACGAGCATGTACTGGAGCAACACCTACTATAACTCCGGCACGGCCACCTATCGCTACACCGGGACGACCTCGAGCAACCACGCCGTGACAATCGTCGGCTGGGACGATAACAAGGTCGTCCCCGGGGCGACGAACCCCGGCGCCTGGCAGATCAAGAACAGTTGGGGCTCGTCCTGGGGCCAGAGCGGCTACTTTTGGCTCTCCTACGAAGATACCCAAGGCGGCAAGTACGGGGTTGCCTATGACGTCGCGGCCCCCGAGACCGTCCAGAACGTTCTTTACCACGACTTCTTCGGCGACGTCAACGAAGTCAACACCCCCTACTCCCTGAGCAAGTTTCAAACGACCGAGGCCGAGTCCTTGAAATCGGTCGGCTTCTACACCCAGGCGGACGAGGCCATCTACACGCTCGAGATTTTCGACACGATGGCGGGTGCCGTGCCGACCGGCCTTCTGGCCACCAAGACCGGCACGATCGACAAGTGGGGCTTCCACGTGATTGACCTCGATTCGCTCCTCGCCCTGAGCGCCAGCGACGACTTCCTTATCTACCTCTGGATCCAGAACGGGGGCGACTATCCGCAAGCCTTCGACGCCCGGTACCTGGGCTATAACTCGACGTCCACCGCTGCGCCCGGCGAGAGTTACTACAGTTTCGACGGCCTGACATGGACCGACCTTACCACGTGGGACGCGACGGCGAATTTTTCGGTCAAGGCGTACATGGTGCCCGAGCCGGCGACGATGGTCTTGCTGGCCCTGGGCGCCGGCCTCGTGCTGGCTCGAAAGCGGAGGCGGTGAAAAGCAGTCCAAAGTCCAAAACAACGACCGCCGGCGTGCGCGCCGTTGTTTCACTTTGGACCTTGGACTTTGGACTTTGGACTGCTGTTTTGCCCTCCACCGGTCGGAAGCCGTTTGACTTTGCCCCAATTTCGCGCACAATATATCCCACAGTGAGCATCCGGGGGATCGGCCGCCTTCCGAGGAAGCCATCGGGCAGCCCGATGTGCCGTTGCCGGACTATATGGGCAAGGCGCTTCAGGCCTGCCGGCAGGCACTCCAGCGGCTGACCGTCTGCGCCCTGCAAGCCGATGCTGCGGCGCGGGGGTGATCGTCGGAGGACGCGACTCCGCCGTCACCGTTACCCCCCAGGAGCACGGGGCGCAGCCGCAGGGGAGGGGAACACGATGCAGCGGGCAATGACGAGGACCTTGGCGGTCGCGGCCCTGGTATTGGCGGGGCAGGGCCTCTGGGCGGTCGGTGCGGTCGCCGACTCGCCGCTGACAACCATCGATCCCTCGGGCGCAATGATCACCTACGAGCCGGTCCTTGTCGTGGGCGACCCGAGCGGCACGCCGTCTGATCTCCCATCGTATCACGTCGACGCCAACGTCTCGACGTCGCTGTACGCGGGGGTCGGCAGCATCTACAGCGTCTCGGACCTGGGGTTGGCCACCTTGGGAACGGGGACGCTCATCGGCTCGCGCTACGTGCTCACGGCCGCCCACCTGTTTGACACCAACAACGACGGCCAGAACGACTTCCCCCTGAGCGGCATCTCGTTTATCCTCAACGACAGCGGCAACCAGTCCCACACGATCGGGGTCTCGGCGCTGGATATCCACCCCGATTTTGACGGATTCAACAACCCCCTGGGCACGGTGAACGACGACCTGGCGATCCTGACCCTCGCGGAGGATGCGCCGACCGGCGTGCCGGTCTATGACCTCTGGCCCGATGAAATCACCACGATCCAGACCATTACGCTGGTCGGCTACGGCCGCAGCGGCAACGGGGTCGCTGGCTTCACCATCGGCGCCTCCAAGACCGTCAAGCGGGTCGGCTGGAACCAGTTGGACGCCCACTTCCTCGACGACGAAGGCAGCGGGGCGTTTGAGGTCTGGGAGGGCGACTTCGACGATCCGACCGGCGCCGGCAGCAACTACCTGGGAGGCGAATCGCTGGGCAATGCGCTGGAAGTCACCCTCGGCCACGGCGACTCGGGCGGACCCACCTTCATCCAGGACGGCGACGGCTACCTCTATCTCGTCGGCAACAACACGTTCCTCGTCAGTTTCTCCGGTGGGCCAAGCGCCCCCAAGTTCGACTCGGGGCTGGGCGGCATCCTTCTTTACCCGTATCTCGGCTGGATCGACTCGGTGGTGCCCGAGCCGGCGACGATGGCCTTGCTGGCCCTGGGCGCCGGCCTCGTGCTGGCTCGCCGAAGGCGACGCTGAAAAGAAGTTCAAGGTTCAAAGTTCAAAGTGCTACGGGTGGACGCCGCAAGGCGTGACCTTGAACCTTGAACTTCGAACCTTGAACTCTCCGCTATTGTATCCCCGTCCTGGTTGGGCGTTGACGCGCCCTGTAGCCATCCATAGAATCTGTTTTATGGACCAACCAAGGAGCCTGCCATGACGCAAGGACCGTATACGGACCTATCTGGCGGGCCGCAGTTTCCGCCGCCCCCTCCGCCGCTTGTCGCCGGGCCTTCGTTCGGGCCGGGCGGACCTCGCCGGCCCCATGGCCGCGGCGTCTGGTCGACGGTTGCGACGATCCTGCTGATCCTTTCAGTCTTTGCCAACGTTGCCCTGTTCGTCCTGCTCATCCTGGCGATCAGTCTGGCGGGCGGGCTGGGCGGCACCCAGGGCGACGGTCTGCGGGAACACGTCATCACCAAAGGCCAGACCCGCGAGAAGATCGCCGTCATCCACATCGACGGCGTCCTCGACGACCTGATGGTCGAGGACGGGCACAAGCAGATCATGCGCGCGGCCGAGGACCCCCGGGTCAAGGCCGTGATTCTCGAGATCAACTCGCCGGGCGGCGGCCTGACGGCCAGCGACTCGCTCCATCACCTGCTCCAGACCGAACTGGAGGGCAAGCCGATCGTCGCCGCCATGGACGCCGTCGCGGCCTCGGGCGGATACTATATTGCATGCGCCGCCCAGCGGATCGTCGCCCAGCCGACGACGGTCACCGGCTCGATCGGCATCATCGGCCACCTGTTCTTCGTGAACGAACTGATGAAGGACAAACTGGGCATCGTGCCGGTCACGATCAAGGTCGGCGCGCAGAAGGACTGGCCCAACATGTTCACCCAGGCGGGCCTGCCCGACGAGCAGCGCCAGTACCTGATGGACGCCCTGATGACGCCCGGGTTCGACCGGTTCGTCCAGGTGGTGCGAGAGGCGCGGGGCTTCGACGAGGCCGAGGTCCGCCGCCTCGCCACCGGCCGGGTCTTCACGGGCCCCGAGGCCCGCGACGTGAACCTCGTCGACGAGGTCGGGTACTTCGAGCGAGCGGTCGAGATCGCCGAAGAACTGGGCGGCGCCCAGGGGGCCACCGTCGTCGAGTACCAGCGGGTCCCGACGCTGGCCGACTTCCTGAGTCTCCAGACCGAGGCGCGTCAGGCCCTCAACCTGACGCCCGAACGGATCGCCGCCATGGCGACGCCCAGGGTCATGTACCTCTGGACGGGCCAGTAGACGTTTTCGATTTGAGATTTGAGATTTGAGATTTCAACGGCTGCGCGCCGCGGGGGGCTGCCCATGCGGGCCGCCCTTCCTGTTTCCGGGTCCTTGCACAAAGAGGAAGCGAACGTGGAGAAGCGCGATTTCGGAAAGACCGGCGCCCGCGTCACGCGCCTCGGATTCGGGGCGATGCGCCTCCCGATCGAAAAGGGCGAGGACGGCAAGGTCTCGGGCCTGGAAGAGGCCGCCCAGGTCGTCCGGTGCGGCCTCCAGGCCGGCATCAACTACGTCGACTCGGCCCCCATGTACTGCCACCACGAGAGCGAGACGGCCATCGGCATGGCCATCCAGGGCCTGCCGCGCGACTCCTTCTACCTCTCGACCAAGTACCCCCTCCATGGGGCGTGCGGCGAGTGCCTGCGCCTCAGGCTGGAACTGTCGCTCCGGAAGATGCGGACCGACTACCTCGACTTCTACCATTTCTGGGGCCTCGGCTGGGACAAGTTCAACCGGTTCGTCACCAACGACAAGGGGCCGCTGGAGGCCGCGCTCAAGGCCAAGGAGGAGGGCCTCATCCGCCACATCTCCTTCTCCTCGCACGACGTGCCCGAGAACGTCAACAAACTCATCGACACCGGCCACTTCGAGTCAATGCTCGTCCAGTACAACCTCCTGGACCGCAAGAACGCGTCGTGCCTCGAGCACGCCCACCGCGCGGGCCTGGGCACGGCCGTCATGGGCCCGGTCGGTGGCGGGCGGCTCGGCACCGCCTCGGAAGTCATCGCCGAGGCCACCGGCTGCCCGAGCACGGCCGAGGTCGCGCTTCGGTTCGTCTGGGCCGACCCGAACGTCGACATGGCCCTCTCGGGCATGGAAAACGCCCGGATGATCCAGGAAAACGTCGCGACGGCCGAACGGGCCGAGCCCCTCTCACCCCAGGAACTCGCCCGCATAGACGCCCTCGTCGAGGAAAACCGGAAACTCCTCGACCTCCCGTGCACGGGGTGTGGCTACTGCACGCCGTGCCTGAAGGGCGTCGCCATCCCCGATATCTTCCAGTTCTACCAGTGGCACGAGGCGTTCGACCTGAAAGGCCCCGCCCGCAAGCGCTACGCCGACCTCGGCCACGGCTGGCAGGAAAAGAAGAAGCCGGCGTCCGAATGCGCCGAGTGCGGCGAGTGCGAGGAGAAGTGCCCCCAGAAAATCGCCATCATGGAGCGCCTGAAAGAGGCCCACAAGGTCCTCGCGGCCGAGTGACGGCACCGTGCGTTGTGCGCCGGTTTCGCCGCCGCGCCCTCCGAGGCGGGTAAACTTGCGCGCCGCGCGGGGGTCTGAGGGTTCCCTTGGCAGGCCGGCGCGGTAAACTCTTGGGTCGTCCGCTTGTCAGGGCAAGGAGGGGAAGATCCCGATGCAATGGCCCAGGTGCTTGCGTTCCCGGCCGATCCGGATCCTGCCGGCGGCCCTGCTTTGGGCGGCGGGGTGCATCGCGCGGCCGGGGGCGGACGTCCGCGTCGGATCTCCCGGCGGCGAAGGGGCGGCCCCTGCAACCGGGCAGGCCGTCCATTACGACGAGGCGACGTTCCAACTGGCCCGCGACAACCGCGTCCAGATCGTCCTTTTCCGCACGCTCGGTCCCTCGCCCGCCAAGGGCGGCGCCGCCGGCCCGGGGCCCGAAGGCCGGCCAGCCGGCTCATTCGAATACGTGTTCCTCGACCTGCCGGAGCGCGCGCAGTACGGCTGGGTCCGCCAAGACCGGATCGACGGGTGGCGGTGGATTCGCGAGAGCGGGCCCGGCGGGCAGGCGGTCGACCGCATCTGGCACGCCGACGCCGGTCAGGCCAGGATGGGCTTCTCTCCGGACAAGTCGGCCCTTTCCCTGGGCTTTCGGCTGACGCTGGGGCCGGTCGCCGGCGGCGGGGCCGAGGTCGCCCTCGAGGGGAATACCGACCTCCGCGAAGACCCGATGCGGACGCAGGGCCTGATGAATACCTACGGCCATCGGCTCCGGGACATGCTGCGGAGAACAGACGGTAACTAGGTGACGAAGGTGCCGCGGGCGTGCCGTTCAATCCGCAATCCGCAATGAAGCGCCTTTCTCCGCGTTCTCCGCGATCTCTGCGGTGAATACTGTGGTTATGTTTCTTTTACCGCCAGGCGGCAGACGACCGCCCCGGCGACGACCAGTCCGCACGCCGCCCACAAGTCCGGCCCGAGGCGGACGCCCAGGTACAGACTGCTCGTCACGGTCGAAAGGACCGGCACGAGGTACGATAGCGAGACGACCAGGATCATGCGGCCCCGGCGCACGGCGACGTCCCAGAAGACGTAGGCGAGGAGCGTCGCGGCGACGGCCATGTAGGCAAGTTCCGCCCCGGCCTGCCACGTCCAGTGCGACGTCTCCGGCCGGCAGAACCGGACGACCGCCAGAACCGCGCCTGCGGCCAGGAGGAAGAGCGGCACCGCCCGCGTCTCGGCCGCGGCGGTGTCGCCCGCGGCCCACCGGCGACGGAGGTTCGAGTAGAGCGCCCACGCCACCGCCGCCACGAGCGCCAGCCCGTACGGCCCGGCGTTTGTGCGGAAGTTCGCGCGGAACCCTTCCCACGAAAGCAGGCCCGGCTCGGCCATCGCCAGGACGATCCCGGCCGTCGCCATGACGATCCCCGCCGCCAGCCACGCCCGGCCTGCAGGTTTCGATTGGGTGGAGCCGCCGGGGCGGCCCAGGATCGGGATCGCCAGGACCAGCGTCAGTCCCGGCCACAGGTAATTGATGATGCCGACCTCGATGAGTTGCCGGCGGCCCGACGCAAACCCAATGGCCGTGTAGATCGCCACCTGGTACAGGACGAACAGGGCCCCGGCGCCGAAGAGGTAGGCGCGCGGCAAGCGGCGCATGGCGCGGCCGGCGCCGCCGGCCAGGAGGCTCCAGACGCTGCCGATGAGGCCCGCCCCCAGGAAGATCAGCATCGCCGAGGTCAAGGGCCCGAGTTGCTCGGCCAGGCTCCGCGACAGCGCAAAGACCGTGCTCCACAGGCCGATCGCCAGGATCCCGAGCACGGTCGGGCCGGCCGTCGAGGAAGGCGTCTGCTTCATGGCCTCAGGCTAGGCGGCCGGTGCAGCCGCGACAAGCGTTTTTCGCGACGAACGACACGCCGGCCGCGCGATTTCGGTTGGCTAAACGCGCGCGGCCGGATATGCTGGGCGGGCACACTGCCGCTCGTCGCACCCCACTTCTTGGGTGGGCCGCGTACCCGGCCGGTGGCTTCGGGCGGCGATTGTCAGGAGACTGGAACGATGCGACCCACTCGGCATTTCGTCCTGGGCGAAAGACGGGCCATGCTTGGTCTGGCGCTGGTGTGCGGCCTGGCGGCGGCGGTCGCGGCCGGCGGCTGCGCCAAGAAGATCCGGAAAGAGGACACGCCGTCGTCGTCGGTCGCCGCGGCGCCGGTCGTGCCTGCGCGGCTCCCGGTCGAAGACGCAATCGTCCTGGCGAAGGACCGGCTCTCGGAGACCAGCGGCCAGTGGCGGGTCGAGTCGGTCCAGCGGGTGCCCGGCGGATGGGACATCCGGTTTGCCAGCGCCGCCGGCCCGGCCGACTTCGGCGGGAACTGCGTCGCCCGGGTGACCGACGACCGCCGGTGTCACCTCACGCCGAACTAAAACATACTATTCACCGCAGAGATCGCAGAGAAACAGGCTTCATTCCGGATTTCGGATTCCGGATTTCGGATTTAAAAACACGCCCGCAGCGCCCGCGTTACCTAGTTACCTAGTCACCCAATTACCACTTTTCCTCTGCGTTCTCTGCGATCTCTGCGGTGAGATACTGTTGTCGGAATGGCGGGGCCTGTCGGCGCGGCGCGCGGCTCACTTCACCTTGATCTTCGAGACATCGAACGCCGGCTCGGGGAACTTCATCTTGAGGCGCTGGAGCGCATCGACCATGATCGCCGACACCGCGAGGTTCCGGAACCACTTCTGGTTGGACGGGATGACGTACCACGGGGCCGCCTCGGTGCTGCACTTTGAGAGCGCGTCCTCGTACGCCTCGACGTAGGCGTCCCAGTGCGTCCGTTCCTTGAAGTCGGCCGGGTCCACCTTCCAGTGCTTGGCCGGGTCCTTGAGGCGGCTCTTGAGGCGCTTCAGTTGCTCATCCTTGCTGATATGGAGATAGAACTTCAAGATGTGGACGCCGGCGGCAACGAGGCCCTCCTCGAAGGCGTTGATCTCCTGGTACCGCGCGGCCCAGACCTCCTTGGGCACCAGGTCGCGGACGCGGACGATCAGGACGTCCTCGTAGTGCGAGCGGTTGAAGATGCCGATGCGGCCCTTGCGCGGGACGGCCTTGTGGATCCGCCAGAGGAAGTCGTGGGCGAGTTCCTCGCCGGCGGGGGCCTTGAACGACGTCACCTCGACGCCCTGCGGGTTCAGGGAGCCCATGACGTGGCGGATCGTGCCATCCTTGCCGCCCGCGTCCATCGCCTGGAGGATGATCAGCAGGGCCCGCTTGTTCTCGGCGTACAGGAGGTACTGGAGGTCGCCCAGGCGCTTGACGTTTCTCTTCAGGGCCGGCCGCGCCTCGTTCTTGTCGGCGATGCCGGCCGCGTCGTCGGCGTCGCGCTCGGAGAGGTTGACTTTCGTGCCGGGCTTGACGACGAATCGCTTGGCGAAGTCCATGGTTCGTGCCGTCCTTTCAGTCGAAGTTCTCTCCGGCGACTCCTGGGAGGATGCAACCATTGTACCCGATGCCGGTGTGCGGGGCCACAGGTCGGCCGCTCCTTGGACAAAAAAAAGAGGAATCCAACCCAAAACCTCAACGCAGAGACCGCTGAGAGGACGGAGAGATCGCAGAGAACCCTTTTCTTTAGTTCGGCCTACTCGGGTTTCTTCTCCGCGATCTCTGCCCCCTCGGCGATCTCTGCGTTTATTCTGTTCGAGGCTCTAAGTTTCCGCGGCGCGTCGGGCGGCTACGGGACACTATGCGTCCGCTGCCGGTCCTCCCTGACGTGCAGGCGGAGCGGGTCGGTGCCGAGGATCTGCGGTGGCATCTCGATGTTGTCCAGGGCGCCGGAGAGCGTCCGCTCGCGGGCCGTCAGCGTCTGGTTCGTGGGCACGATGCGGGTCCGGATGAACAGGACCAGTTCGCTCTCAACGTCGGTCGTCTCGACGCGCCGGAACAGGCCGCCGACGAGCCACAGGTCGCCCAGCAGCGGAATCTTGTCCTCGGTGCTGGCCGTGCGGTACCGCCTGAGGCCGCCCAGGACGATCGTCTGGCCGTCCTGGACGGTCATAATCGTGTCGGAGCGGCGCGTGTTGATGACCGGGACCGTGTTGACCGCCGCGGTCGTCGGGGCGCTCTGTTCGACCGAGAGGATGAGGTGGACGGTGCCATCGTCGGCGATGCGCGGCACGACGGAGAGTTTGACGCCGACCTGTTTGAACTCGGTGGTGCCTATCTGTCCGCCGTTGCTCGTCTGGGTGAGTTGCTGGTACGGGATTTCGTCGATGATTTCGATGTTGGCCGGCCGGTTGTTGATGGCGAGAACCCGCGGGTTGGCCAGGATCTTGACGTTGTCCTGCGACTGGAGGGCGTCGATCAGGCCGCTCAGGGTCCAGTTGTTGCCCGCCAGGGCGAAGGCGACGGACCCGCCGGGCGCAAGGAGGGTGTCGGTCCCTGCGCCGGTGGTGAGGGCCTGGACGAGCGAGACCGTGTCGCCGGCGCTCTTGGCGGCCGTCCAGTCCACGCCGTACCCGAGCGAGTCCGTCAGGTTGACGTCGATGATGATGGCCTCGATCATGACCTGCGGCGCCACGCGGTCGAGGCGGCGGACCGCGCTTCGGATCGCCGGCATCCGCGACGGGCGCTCCGTGACGACCAGCGCGTTGGTTTCCTCATCGACGCCGATCTTGCCGACGTCCGACAGGGCGGTGGTCACCGCTTTGGCGGCGTCCGTGGCGAGCAGGTTCTGGAGGGCCATGACCTCGGTCACGGGGCGCTGCCGTTCGACGTTGTCGGCCGCTTCGCGATCCAGACGCAACTGCTGGGCCGTCAGGACGCGGGCGCGCTTGCCTTCCCACTGGGCCACCAGGCCCGCCCCGTCGAGGACCGCCTGGAACGCGTCCATCCAGGGCGTGTCCTGGAGGCGGACGGTCACGCGGTTGTCGGCGCCGGCGGCCACGACCACGTCTACGTTCCCCTGGTACGCCAGGGCACGGATGGCGTCGACGGCCCGGGCGTCCACCAGGTCGAGCGAGACCTTCACGCCGGGCGCGAGGTCGGGCGGGGGAGCGGGCGCAGCAGGTTCGGGCGCCGCTACGGCGGCGGGCTGGGCCGGCCCGGCGGGCGCCGCAGGACTTTGGCGCGGCTCCTGGAACGAGAGTTCCGGATCGGGCGCAAGCACCCGGGCGCCGCTCACGCGGACCTGCGGCGAGGGGTCTGCCGCGCGGGCCGGGGCGGTTCGACGGTTCGACGGCTCGCAGCCGCTTGCCGCGAGGACGAGCAGCGCGGTCGCGATCACCTGCCCATAACGCAGTACGGTTTGGCTTCTCATGGTTTTCCCTTCCCACTCATTGGCATGGCCAGAAACAGGGGCGTTGGCAGGACGATGGTCGCGTACGGATCGGGCCGTTCGGCCTTCATTGTGATTTCGGGTTTCGGATTGGCCGTGGCGCTCTCGTCCAAGTTCCGGTCCGGTGTGGCCGGGGCTGCCGGTTCGGCTTGCGCTTCGGCCTCAGCGGCGGCGGGTGCCTCGGTCTTGACGGGGGCATCAGGAGCCCCGGCGGCGGCATCGGAGACCTCGTCGGCCCGGGCTTGGGCGGCCTGGGCGGCCTCGGCTTCTTCGGCTTGTGCCGCGCCGGCCTCGGCGGCCGGGGCCGTCTTTTCGGATGGGGCGCCGGCGGGCTCCGGCTTGCTGATCACGCACCGCAGCGCGACCGGCTGGCGGGTCGTCATGAGGAACCGTGCGCCGCCCTTCTCGGCGGTTACCAGGTCCTCGCCGATGAACGTGATGAGGTATCCCTCGATGAGGTCGCCTGTGGCCAGGATCGAGTCGTTGACCAGAGCGACCGGCATGCCCTTGGCGAAGAGGATGCCGTTGAGTTTCAGGATGACGGGCGGCGGCTCGGGCGCCGCGGCGGCCGGTGCCTTCCGCGAAGGGTCGTTCGAGCCCTGGGCTTCGCCCGGGGCCGTGCTGCGGTCCGTGGCGACGGCCGCCGGCGCGACCGGCTCGACGGCTTTCAGTTCCTCCGGCAGCGGCGCGAACGGGTTGCCCCGGGCGAGCCACGCGGGGACCTTCGGCGGAGCGGCCTTGCCGGCGTTGTCGCCGACGGGTTCGTCGGCCGCTGCCAGCGCGGCCGAGGCGGCCCCCGCCAGGATCGCGATCAGAAGTATCACTCTACGCATGACTTTGCCCCTCAACGACGGGCAGCCGCACGAGCAGTTCGACTTGCACGTCGTACGGCGCCTCGTCGAGTCCCTTGAGCACGATTTCCTCCAGGCCGACGGCCGTGGGGCCTTCCTCCAGCCGGGCGAGCATCTTCATGACGTTGGCGTACGAGCCGTGGAACTCCAGTTTTACGACCAGGAGCGACACACTGGTGGTCCCCTTGAGGCGCATCGGCGTCTGGCGCTCCCGGACGACCGACCGGACCCTGAGGCCGAACCCCTCGGCGTCCTTCTGCCACTGCTGGACGACGGCGTCGGCCTGGTCCACGGCGACCCACGGGCACGGGATGCCTTCGAGGGTCTTGAGGGTCCGGTTGCACGCGTTGGTTTCTGCGCGGAGCACGGTGAGTTGGCGCTGCTGGAGTTCGAGGCCGGACTGGCTCATCGCGAGGTCCTTTTGGATGCCGTCGAGCGACTCCATGGCGGGTGCGAGGCCCGCAAGGTAGCAAAGGCCGACGACCGACAGGATGGCCACCATGCCCCAGACCGTGCGTTCGCGGGCCGACCGTTTGACCAGCATTTCGAGGATCACGGCTTCCTTCCCCTTTCATCCTCGGGCTCCGGCGGCGCCGTGAGGCGGAACCGGCACTTGATCGTGTAGGAAGGCAACGGCTGGCCGTTGTCGCCGGCAACGAGGCGCTCGATGCTGGCGTCCTCAATCTGCGGCACGGCCGACAGTTTCTGGACGTACGCGTGCACCAGGTCGATGGACGCGGCCTCGCCGAGGATGCGCAGCGCCCCGCGCCGCTGCTGCACCTCGCGGACGCGGACGCCCTCGGGGACCGCGGCCATCAAGCCCTGGAGGCCCGTGACCCAGTCGCACGTCTTGGTCTGGGCGCGGACCTCTTTCCAGAGTTCGACGCGGGTGACGGCCGCGGCGGCACGGTGGCGGAGTTTGGCGGTGACCTTGACATCGTTGGTGTTGGCCTGCATCTGGATGGAGGCGGCCTGGGCCCCGGCGGCGGTGTCGCCGATCGTGACGCGGACGACGGTCGTGATGGCGGCCGTCAGGAGGATGGCCGACGCGATGGATCCGGCGACTCCGATCAGGTGCTTCTGGACCCGCTGGATTTCGGCCCACTCGGGCGGGACGAGGTTCAGATGATCGACGGCCTCGTAGCGGGCCAGGCCGACCATGGCGGCGCCGACGGCCGCCCACGCCTGTTCGGCGCCTTCGGCCACCTCGGCGCCGGCCGCCAGGTCCGGCCAGGGCGGCGCCGACCCGACTTCGATATCCGTCAAGACTTCCTTCAGTTGTGCCCCGAGCACGGCGGCGCCCTCGAGGCCTTCGGTCGCCTGGACGCAGAACCAGAGGCGGGGGGCGGCCTCCGGGAACCGGTGCCGGCAGTAGCCGATGGCCCGCTTTGCCTCCAAGAGCAGGCCGTCGACGGCGTCCGGCCGCATCCCGAGTTCGCGGGCCCCCTGTTCGACGCTCCGGATGAGCAGCGGGTGGGCGCCCTTGACCAGGAGGAAATCGGTGGTCTCGTTGCGGAGGCTGACGAGGATGGTGGGGCGCTCGTCGCCCGACGCGCAGGTGGCCAGCGTGCGGATCGTCGCCAGGGCGTACGGCTCGACGCGCGTCAGGAAGATGCCGAGTTTCCGCAGCGCCGGCAGGATCGCGCCCACTTCGTCCGAGACCGCCGAGGCCGTCAGGCAGGACCGCATACCGATGGCGTCGGTCTCCAGCAGCGAGCCGCGCCACGTGATCTGGCGGTCCTCGTAGAAGGCGTACCGGCTGATGCGTTCCTGGAGGAGTTGGTCAACCTCACCCTCGTTGGAGTTCAGGATGTCGATGATGCGGGCGATTGTCCGCCGCCCGCCTAGGGCCAGGCAGAGGTTCCGGCGGGAGAGGCCGTGGTGGCGGAGGATGCGGCGGATGGTCTCGGCGAGTTCGGCGGGGTCGGTGAGTTCGCCCTCGACGAATGTGCCGGGCCGCAGCGGTTCGCAGACGGCGCGGCGGAGGATGAGGCGCTCGCCCTCGGCCGTCAACTCGACGGCCTGGACGACGCCCTCATCCACCTCGATGCCGACGGCT
>Ga0315284_10000987_pt1 | contig 39568 bp, 39 predicted proteins | sample YL17G09_16_MG_FD_203696 | JGI IMG/M metagenome (GOLD analysis project Ga0315284, IMG submission 203696) | Sediment microbial communities from Yellowstone Lake, YNP, Wyoming, USA - YL17G09_16 | ecosystem: Environmental > Aquatic > Freshwater > Lake > Sediment | place: USA: Wyoming | collected...
CGCCGCGGGCTGACCGGCGACGCCGGCTACGCGATCCCGGCCGCCCGCAGGAGGGCGATCAGCACGACCGCGACGAGGAGCCCGAGCGCGAGGTTGCGGCGCCAGGCCACGATCGCCGCGCAGGCCAGGACGGCCGCCGCCTCCCAGCCGACGTCGAACGTCGGCTGCCCATCGGCAGCCACCCCGATGAGCACCTCCGCCGCGGCGATCGCGCCGAGGACCGCGGGGCCGACGAGCCGCAGGTACTCGAGGGCGCGCGGCGGCAGACGCTCGAAGCGCGACACGAGAAGCGGGATTGCCCGCGCCGGGTAAGTCACGGCGAACATGAGGACGGCGAGGCCGACCAGCTCCACGCTCACGGCAGCATCCCGTCCTCGCTCCGGTCGGGCCGGGCGAAGGCATCGGGGTCGGCCGGCAGCTCGTCTTGCTCCGGGACGTTCCGGTCGCGGCGCGGGACGGCGAGCCCGACGGCCGGGCCCAGCAGCCCGCCCGCCACGACGCCGACCCGGGGATCGACCGCCAGGCCCACGGCGAGCGCGATCACCACGCCGGCCCCCAGCGCCACGACCTCGCGGCGACCCGTGGCCAGGCCGACGGCGAGGCCGGCCATCGCCGCGGGGAAGACGATGTCGAGGCCGAGCAGCCGCGGGTCGGGCACGACCTGGCCGCCGAGGTATCCCGCCAGCGTCGCCAGGTTCCAGGGGATGAAGACGCCGCCGATCGCCGCGAGCCAGTAGCCGCGCCGGTCGGCGAGCCCGAGCCGTCGGAAGTGGACGAGCGAGAGCGCGAACGACTCGTCGGTGAGGACGTGCGCCATCAGCGCCCGCTCGGCCCGCGGGCGGCCCCGGAGCCACGGCGCGAGCGCCGCCGCGTAGAGGGCGTGCCGGGCGTTCACGAGGCCGGTGAGGAGGACGATCGCCGGCCAGGCGAAGCCCGCGGCCACCATGCCGGCCGCAGCGAACTGCGAGGCGCCCGCGAAGACGATCGCCGAGAAGGCGGCGGCCTCGATGACGGAGAAGCCGGCGCCGCGCGCGGTCAGCCCGAAGACGAGGCCGAACCCCACGGCCGAGGCGACGATCCCGGCCATGTCGACGAGGAGGCGCCGACGGGCCTCGCGAAGTCGGCCGGCCGGGACAGGGATGACGGCGGGAGCGGCCGTCAGCGGAGGGCCGTCTTGGCGCACCGGTCGCAGACGGCCACCACGGCGTGCCTCTCCCGGGCGTAGCCGGCCACGTGGAGCGTCCCCCCGCAGCCGGCGTGGTGGTAGGTCCACCAGGGGTCGCCATCGTCGAGAGGAGACGACTCGGCGGCGAGGGGGGCGCCGAGGCCTTCGTGGGCTGCGAGGATCGCGTCGACGGCCGCGGCGCGCTCGGCCTCGGTCTCGGAGGAGTAGGGGTAGGCCTGGGAGATGTTCGAGGTCACGCGGTCCTCCGGCGAGCTCGGGTGCGGACGGGTTCCGACGGCGGCGAGTATGGCACGGGGCGTCGCTCTCGCGACGGCCGCGGAGGGTCGTCCCGGGTCGTCAGATCGGCGGCTCGCCGAGGGCCCGGCGCCAGGCCGCCTCCAGCGTCGCGACCGTCGTCGCCGGCAGATGGTCGCGCAGCGCCGCGGCGCAGGCCATGTTCCAGATGGCGATGATCGCGAGGCGCGAATCCCACGGCGCCAGCGCGTCCTCGATGAGCCCGATCGAGGCGTCCTGGAGGCGGCGGCTGTCGCGGGCGGGGAGGAGGGCCTGCGCCAGCGACCCGAGGATGGTCGGCTTCGGCGCGAAGCGCGCTGCGAAGCGTTCCACGTCGAGGTCCGTGAGCCCGCCAGCGAGCGCCGCCAGGACCGCGGCGAAGAGGTCGTTGAGTTCCCGGTCCTCGTCGCCCCGCAGGCGCGGCCCGTCCCACCAGGCGAACAGGACGCCCTTGTCCACGTGTCGGTGGCTCTTCTCGGCCACGAGCGAACGGACGGCGGCGTCGAGGGCGTGGAGGTCGTCGATCGTGAGCGCGCGGACCCGCCCGAGGAGGGCCGCCCGGGGCCCGGGGTAGAGGAAGGGCGGGCGCTCCGTCACCGGACCGGGCCCGCCGAGCGTCGCCCGCTCACCATGTGGCGGCCAGCCCGAGGGAGCGCGGGTCGGTCGCCGCGGCGAGGGTGCCGCCGCGCGCGGGGCCGCCCGCGACGAGCTCGATCGCGTGGGCATGGCCCAGCGCGCCGTCGAACGGGGCCCGGACGTCGAGGTGGTGGCCCATCGCCGCCAGGCCGCCGAGCAGCCCGGGCCGGAAGCGCGGCTCGATCTGCACGATCTCGGGCGGGGCGAAATGCGCCGGAGGAACCGGGGACCAGCGCGGCGCCGCGACGGCCGTGGCGACGTCGACCCCGCCGTCCACCAGCGCCGAGACCACCTGGGCGAAGATCGCGGGCTGGGCGTCGCCGCCCATGCTCCCGTGGACGACCCACGGCCGCCCGTCCCGGAAGAGCATGCCGGGGAGCAGGGTGTGCAGGGTCCGCTTGCCCGGGGCCAGCACGTTCGGGTGGTCCGGGTCCAGGCTGAAGTAGCTCCCCCGGTTTTGGTAGGCGATCCCCGTCGCGGGATCCACGACGCCGCTGCCGAAGCCCGCGTAGTTCGATTCGATGAGGCTCACCGCGTTGCCGTCCGCGTCCACGACCCCGAGCCAGATCGTGCCCCCGCCCTTCGGCGCGCGGGAGGGCGGGGGGAGCGAGGCGAGGGCGGGGTCGATCGCACGGGCGAGCGCCTCGCCGTAGGCAGGGTCGAGGAGGCGGTCCACCGGGACGTGGACGAAGGCGGGATCGGAGAGGTACGTGTCCCGGTCGGCCAGGGCGCGCTTCGCGGCCTCGATCCCGAGGTGGGCCCAGCGCAGGTCGGCGCCGGCCGTGGCGCCGCCGTCGCCAGGCACGAAGAGGCTGGGGTCCGGCGGCTCCAGCGCCCGCAGGACGTTGAGGATCTCGAGGCCGACGAGGCCCGAGCTGTTCGGCGGGTGGGTCGTGGCGACCGCGCCCCGGTAGTCCAGGGAGAGCGGCATCTCCCAGGTGGAGGCGTGGGCGGCCAGGTCCGCGGCCGTGATCCCGCTGCCGGCCGCCGCGAGCCCGGTCGCCTGGTGAGCGGCCAGCTCGCCGGCGTAGAGGTCCCCGGCGCCCGCCGTCGCGAGCCGCTCCAGCGTCGCCGCGAGGGCCGGGAGCCGGACCCGCTCGCCCGGTCGCCACGGCCGGCCGTGGGGGCGGTAGGTCGCGGCCCAGCCGCGGGCGCCGGCGCCCAGCTCGCGGGCGAAGACCGCCGCCGAGCCCTCGACCGCCCGCGCGAAGTGGTCGTCGGCGGGGAAGCCGCCGCCGGCGAGCTCGATCGCGGGGGCCAGGAGGTCGGCCCACCGGAGCCGCCCGAAGCGGGCATGGGCGTCGCCCCACGAGCGGACGGCGCCGGGCACCGTGATCGCGAGGGGGCCCCGGAAGGGGAGCGCCGCCAGGCCGCGGGCCCGGAGGGCGGCCGGGTCCGCCGTCGCCGGGGCCCGTCCAGAGCCGTTGAGCGCGAGCTGCGCCGCCGCGGCCTCGTCCCAGATGAGCCAGAAGGCATCGCCGCCGATCCCGCAGGCCTCGCCGAAGACCACGGCAAGGACCGCGTTCGTCGCGATCGCGGCATCCACGGCGCTGCCGCCGGCCCGCAGGATCCCGAGGCCCGCCGCGGTTGCCAGGTGGTGGGGCGCCACCACGGCCCCGCTCGCGCCGCGGGCGAGGGGAGCGGGCACGAGCGGGCGGGGAGTCTCCACGCGCCGATTGTAGGCGCGGTGCGGCGCCCCCTCCCGCCGCCGGCGCCCGCCGCGTACCCTGCGCGGGATGGATCGCTCGCTGTGGGCCGTCGTCCTCGGGACGTTCACCCTCCGCTTCAGCACGGGCCTGACCGGCGCCATGCTCGTCTACTACCTCGACGACCTGCCGGCGTACGGCGGCCAGCGGGTCGACGCGATCGTGCTCGGCCTCTTCACGGCCTCGTTCTTCGCCGCGGAGCTCGTCCTGTCGCCCGTGTTCGGCACGCTCGCGGACCGCTTCGGCTATCACCGGATCATGGAGCTGGGCCCGGCCTTCGGGGCGGTGGCGGTCGTGCTCACCGGGATCACGACGAGCCTCGTCCTCCTTGGCGCGACGCGCTGGCTGGAGGGCGCCTCGACGGCGGCCAGCGTGCCCGCGATCCTGGGTTTCGTGGCGATCGCCACCGTCGGCGACGAGGGACTGCGGGGCCGGGCCGTCGCCCGCTTCGAGGCCGCGACGCTGGCGGGGCTCGGCGGCGGCATCGTGGCCGCGGGCGTGATCTACACGGCGCTCGGCAACGTCGCCTTCTTCGCCAACGCCCTCCTGTACGGCGTCTCGTGGTGCATCTACCGTTTCGGGATCAGCGACCCGCGGGTCGACAACACCGGCCACGAGCACGGACGGCGGACCACGCTCGCGCGCTACTGGGAGATCCTCCGCGGCGCCCACGTCTGGCTGCTGGCGCCCACCTGGATCGCCATCAACGCGGTCATCGGGCTGTGGACCGCGCAATCGATCTTCCAGCTGATCCGCGACCCCACGCCGGAGTTCGCCGACCAGTTCCTCATGCAGGGCTTCTCGCCGCTCGCGGTGAGCGCCGGGCTGGGCGTCGGGTTGCTGATCTTCTTCGTCGGGCTCGTCTACTGGGGCAACCGCTTCAAGCTCCTGCGGCGCACCACGATCATCGGCTACGGGATCGCCGGCGGCGGCGTGCTGGCGGCGGCCGCCCTCGCCCTCAACCACGGGAGCGGGCTGCCCGTGCTTCTCATGGGGGGCTTCCTCGCCCTCATCGTGGGCGGGCTCTTCGTTCTCGCCGGCGCGACCCCGGCGGCGCTCGGGCTCCTGGCCGACATGTCGGAGCCGTACCCGCGGGACCGGGGGGCGATCATGGGGCTCTACTCGGTCTTTCTCGCCGTGGGCCAGATCATCGGGAGCCTGGCCGGCGGGATCGCCGCGGACGCGCGCGGGATCGACGGGCTGCTCTTCGCCACGCTCGTGCTCCTGGTCGTGGCGCTCCTGCCGCTCTGGCGGCTGCGCGCCTACGAGCACGGCGTCGGTCGAGCCGAGGTCGAGGCCGCGCCGCCCGACTGACCGGTGCGGCCCACCCGGCGGGCCGTATGATCGACGCCCAAGGACCAGTGAGGAGGGCCCATGAGCCGCGTCGCGATCGTCACCGATTCCACCGCCGACATCGCGCCGGACGTAGCGGCGGCCGCCGGCCTGCGGGTGGTGCCGCTCTACGTCCGCTTCGGCGCCGAGGAGTTCCAGGTCGGCGTCGACCTCTCCACCGAGCAGTTCTGGGCGCGGATGCTGGCGCCGGACGCACCGTTTCCCTCGACCGCGGCGCCGTCGCCCGGCACGTTCCGCGAGACGTTCGAGGGATTGTTCGCGGAGGGAGCGGACGCGATCGTCTGCCCGACCATCGGCTCGAAGCTGTCCGCGACGTTCCAGAGCGCCACGCTGGCGGCCCAGGCGCTGCCCGGCCGGGAGATCCACGTCATCGACACGATGTCGACATCGATGTCGACCGGGATCCCGGCGCTTCTCGCCGCCGAGATGGCGGCCGCGGGGGTCGCGGCCGCGGAGATCGCGGCGGCCGTCGTGGCGCGGCTGCCGGACGTCGATCTGTACGTGGCCATCGACACCCTGGAGTACCTCCGCAAGGGCGGCCGCATGTCGGCGGCGCGGACCGCGATCGGGACGGTCCTCTCGGTCAAGCCGATCATCACGGTCGTCGATGGGCTCGTGACGATGGCCGAGAAGCCGCGGACGCGGGCGAAGGCGCGCGAACGGGTGCTCGAGCTGATCAGCGAGCGTCCGATCGAGCGGCTCGCCATCATCCACACGCCGACGAGCCCGCGGGAGGAGGTCGAGGCGTTCCGGGACGCGCTCGTATCCCGGATCCCCGGCGGCGTCGACCCGGCGAACATCTCGATCGGGCTCCTCGGCGCCTCGACGGGCCCGCACCTCGGCCCGGGCCTCATGGGCGCCGCGTTCATGCGCAGGCACTGACCAGAGCGACGACCGGAGGCGCTGACCGGGACGATGCCGGTGCGGGCCGATGCCCTCCCGTATCATGCCGCCCAACCTGCCCGCCGGCGCCCCTCCGCATGGCCCGGACGGCGAGCGGGATGAGGAGTGAGGAGGCCCCATGGGGCGCGTCGCAATCGTCACGGATTCGGCATCGGACCTGAACGCGGACGTCGCCGCGAGACACGGCATCCGCATCGTCCCCCTCTACGTCCGCTTCGGCGACCGGGAGTTCAGGGCCGGTGTGGACCTCTCGACCGACGAGTTCTGGGCCCGGATGCTCGCGCCCGACGCACCGTTCCCGACGACCGCGGCCGCCTCGCCCGGGGACTTCCAAGCGGCCTTCGAGGCGGAGTTCGCCGCGGGTGCCGACGCGATCGTGTGCGTGACCGTCGGCGACAAGCTGTCGGCCACGTTCAAGAGCGCCGAGCTGGGCGCGCAGGGCGTGCCGGGCCGGGAGATCCACGTCGTCGACTCCGACTCGGTGTCCATGGGGGTCGGCCACCTGGCCATCCTCGGCGCCCAGATGGCGGCGGCGGGCGTGCCGGCAGCCGCCATCGCGACGGAGCTGCGGGCCCGCGTCAAGGACATCCAAATCTTCGTCGCCATCGACACCCTGGAGTACCTGCGGAAGGGCGGCCGCGTCTCACCGGCGCGGGCGGCGATCGGGACGGTCCTCTCGGTCAAGCCGATCATCACGGTCGTCGACGGGCTGGTGACGATGGCCGAGAAGCCGCGGACGCGGGCGAAGGCGCGCGCGCGCACCGTCGCGCTCCTGACCGCGAAGCCGGTGGAGCGGATCGCGTTCCTCCACACCCACGCCCCCGACCTCGACGCGTTCCGGGCCGAGGTGCTGGCGCGCCTGCCCGGCGGCGTCGACCCGGCGCACGTCTCGACCGATCTCGTCGGGGCGTCGGTCGGACCTCACCTGGGCCCCGGCGGGCTCGGCGCGGTGGTGCTCCTGCGGCGGTAGGTTCGGCCCCCGACCCGGGGGCGCACGGTTGCGGAACGGATACGGACCGGTAACGAGCCGGTGACGGTACCATTGCCCCCATCCTGCGGGCCGATGCGCCCGGGGGAAGCGTCCCCGTTCGGCCCTATGCGGCGGGGTACGGCCGACCGGATGATCGGCCCGGTGTGAACTCCGTCGCGCCGCGACGGCCCGCCTCGAGCGGGTCGCGCGCCGCGACCGGCAGCCGTCCCGAAGGCGGCAGCATGGCCGCCCCGTGGGGGCGGACGAAGACGGCGGCACCCCGACGGGGCCCCGGCAGGAGGAACCCCTCTCCATGACCACCGAGCAGGCGGCGCCCGCCATCAACGCCTGGGAGGTCGCACAGCGCCAGTTCGACCTCGCCGCGGAACTCCTCAACCTCGACCCGGGGCTCCGCGCAGTCCTCCGCGAGCCGCGACGCGCCCTGACCGTGACCTTCCCGGTCCACATGGACGACGGCACCGTGCGGGTCATCACGGGCTTCCGTGTCCAGCACAACCTCGGCCGCGGCCCGGCCAAGGGTGGGATCCGCTACCACCAGGACGTCACGATCGACGAGGTCAAGGCCCTCGCGATGTGGATGACCTGGAAGTGCGCGGTCGTCGGCATCCCGTTCGGCGGCGGCAAGGGCGGGGTCGTCGTCGACCCCAAGAAGCTCTCCCTCAAGGAGCTCGAGGCCCTGACCCGGCGCTTCACGACCGAGATCAGCGTCCTCATCGGGCCCGAGCGCGACATCCCGGCCCCGGACGTCAACACGACGCCGCAGATCATGGCCTGGATGATGGACACCTACTCGATGCATGCGGGCTATACGGTCCCGGGCGTCGTCACCGGCAAGCCGGTCAGCCTCGGCGGGTCGGAAGGGCGCAACGAGGCCACCGCGCGCGGCTGCGTCTTCACCGTCGTCAATGCCGCCCGGCACCTCGGCATGGACCTCACCCGCTCGACCACCGTCGTCCAGGGCTTCGGCAACGCCGGGTCGATCGCGGCCCGACTCATGGCCAACGAGGGCTCTACGGTCATCGGCGTCTCCGATACCGGCGGCGCGATCCACAACGCGGAGGGGCTCAACGTCGACCGTGTCCTGGCCTGGAAGAAGGAGCACGGCACCGTCGTCGGTTTCCCGGGATCCACGACGATCACGAACGGCGAGCTCCTCGAGCTCGAGTGCGACGTCTTGATCCCGGCGGCGTACGAGAACCAGATCACCGACCGCAACGCCGGGCGCGTCAAGGCCAAGATCGTGGCCGAGGCCGCGAACGGCCCCACGACCCCCGAGGCCGACCTGATCCTCCGGGAGAAGGGCGTCTTCATGATCCCGGACATCCTCGCCAACGCCGGCGGCGTGACCGTCAGCTATTTCGAGTGGGTCCAGGACCTCAACCGCGACCACTGGAGCGAGGCCGTCGTCAACGGCAAGCTCAAGGAGATCATGGACCGCTCGTTCGGCGAGGTCCTGGCCATGGCCGAGCGAGAGGCGGTCGACATGCGGACCGCGGCGTACCTCGTCGCCGTCCAGCGCGTCGCCGACGTGACCGCCCTTCGCGGCCTCTACCCGTAACCTCACGCGGCACTCCGCCGCCGGCTGCACCTCCCGAGCCCCGGCCGTCCGGCCGGGGCTCGCGGATTCGCGCGGTGTACCATCGGCCCATGCTCGACCATGAAGAGAAGTTCCTGTTCAAGGAGGAGATCCTCCACCTCGGCGGAGCGATGTCCGACTCGGCCGTCCTCGACAACGTGGAGGACCTCCTGACCGACGTCATCACCAGCCCCCGGTTCGACTCCGAGGTCTTCACCCTCGAGCGCTCCCTCCAGGTGATGCTCGGGGCCCGTGCCGGCTCGACCCTGGTCGGGCTCCTCACCGTGGCGTCCGAGGTCTTCGAGGAGGTCGGCGAGGTCCGGATCGCCCCCGAGGTGCACGAGCGCCTCACCGCGTGGCGCGCCCGTTTCGGCCTCGCGATCGACAACGCCCTGAACTTCCTGAACAACCCCGACGGGATCCAGGGCCACACGTTCGCCACGCAGGTAGCGCACATGGAGGACCGCCGTGTCCTGCAGGGCCGCCTGACCCTCGTGCGCTACAACAACGAGCCCCAGTTCTTCGTCGCGGACGCCGGCGTCTTCCTGAGCCTGGTCGGCGACGTCCTCGAGCGGCTGGGCCCCCACCTGGAGCCCGACAGCGTGGACCCGGAGACGATCGGCCGCCTGCGCGAGGCCCTGGCGCTCGTCGAGCGCAGGACGACGCCGCGCTGAGCCGAACCCGAGCCGCGCCGGTCGGCCCGCCGCGGACCGGGGCAAGATCGAGATGATCACGTCGATCGTGGCGGCGTCGCTCGATGCCGGCCGAATGCTCGCTGCGGCCACCGAGGTCGCCACCCATGACCGGAGGCTCGAATGAACGCGGACTTCGGCGTGCTCTTCGCGATCCTGATCCCGATCCTGGTGATCCAGCTCGGGCTGCTGGTCTGGGCCCTCTACGACCTGACCCGTCCGTCGCGGCGGGTGAAGGGCGACAGCAAGGTGGTCTGGGCGCTCATCATCATCTTCATCAACGTCATCGGGCCGATCCTCTACTTCCTGGTCGGCCGCGAGGACGCGTGAGCGCCGCGCCGTGAACGCCGAGCTTGCCATCGTGGCGCGGGGCCTCACCAAGCGCTACGGTGACGTCCTTGCGCTCGACGCGCTCGACCTCGCGGTCCCGACGGGGTCCGTCTTCGGCTTCCTGGGGCCCAACGGCGCCGGCAAGACGACGACCCTGCGCCTGCTGACCGGCCTGGGCCGTCCCACGGCCGGGACGGCCGTCGTGGCCGGCGTCGAGGTCGGAGGCCGGGGGACGGACCTGGCGCGCCGGATCGGCTACCTCGACCAGGACCCGCGCTTCTACGGCTGGATGACCGGCCGGGAGCTGCTCACGTTCGTCGGTCGGGCCTACGGGCTGGGCGGGGCGGCCCTCCGGTCCCGGGTCGACGAGGTTCTCGAGACCGTCGGGCTCAGCGATGCCGCCCGGCGCCGGGTTGGCGGGTACTCCGGCGGGATGCGCCAACGGCTGGGGGTCGGGCAGGCGATGCTGCCGCGGCCGGCCGTCCTCCTCCTCGACGAGCCGGTCAGCGCGCTCGACCCGGAAGGGCGGCGCGACACCCTGGAGCTCATCGGGCGCCTGCGCGGCGCGAGCACCGTTCTCATGAGCACGCACATCCTCACCGACGTCGAGCGGATCTGCGACCGGGTGGCGATCCTCGACCACGGGCGCCTCGTCACGGAAGCCCCGATGGGCGAGCTGCTGGGCCGCCACGCCCGCCCGATCCTGGAGCTCGACCCGGAGCCCGGCCAGGACGCCGCCGTGGCGATGCTCGTTGCCGCTCTGCGCGCCGCCGCCTGGACGCGCGAGGTGCGGGAGGACCACGGAGTCCTCCGGGTCATCGTGACCGACGCTGAACAGGCCGCCGCCGAGGCCCTCCCCCTCGTGGTCGCGACGGGCGTCCGGCTGGCCCGCTTCGAGCGGGTCCGGCCCACGCTGGAGGACGTCTTCCTCCAGCTCGTCGGCGCCGACGGGACCGGCGAGCCCGGTCCGGTGGAGCCCGGTCGGGTGGAGCAGGTGCCGTGACCGGCCTCGGCCTCCTCCTCCGCAAGGAAATCCGCGAGCAGGCGCGGACCATGCGCCTCGTCGCCGTCGTGGCCGTCTTCGCGCTCCTCGGCCTGCTCTCGCCGGTCTTCGCTCGCTACGTGCGGGAGATCGTCGAGGCCGTCGGCGGCGGGCAGTTCGAGGGGATGATCCCGGAGCCGGTCGTCGGCGACGCGGTCGTGCAGTTCACCAAGAACATGGGCCAGTTCGGCGTGTTGATCGCGATCCTCGTGGCGATGGGCTCGGTGGCCACGGAGACGGAGCGCGGCACCGCCGCCTTCCTGCTCACGAAGCCGATCACCCGCGGGGCATTCGTCGCCGCGAAGGTGATCGCCATCGGGGCGCTCCTCGCCATCGCGCTGACCGTGGCCGGGGTGCTCTGCTGGATCTACACGACGATCCTGTTCGAGCCGCTGCCCGTGGCCGGGTTCGCCGGCGGGGTCGCCCTCGTCTGGCTCTCGCTGGTGGCCTTCGCCGCGGTGACCTTCCTGGCCTCCGTGGTGACGCGGTCCGGGCTCGCGGCCGGCGGCCTCGGGTTCGGCGCCTTCGTCGCGACGGGCATCCTCTCGGCGCTGCCGGCAATCGGGCCCTACATGCCGACGAGCCTGTGGGGTGCGGCGGACGCGCTCGCTCTCGGGACGGTCCCGGACCCGCTCGCCGGGCCCGTGCTGGCGAACGTCATCCTCGTCCTTGCGGCGCTGGGCCTCGCAGGGTGGAGCTTCCGTCGCCAGGAGCTCTAGGCCGCGGGCGCCTCCGGCGTCGCGGGGGATGCCGGCGCGGCCGGGCGCGGCCGGAAGCGGCGGGCAACGAGCCACGCCACGCCGACGAGGATCCCGAGGACGAGGGCGAGCGGCAGCAGCACGATCACGAACCAGATCGCGGCGTTCGCGACGCCCTGGCCGAGGCCGACGAGTGTCGCCGCCGCGCGGTCGACCTCGTTGGCGGGATCCCAGCCCTCCTGGACGGCGACGACCGCGACGGTCGGCGGCAGGGAGTAGCCGACGGTGAGCGTCGCCATCGCGGCGCGCTCCTCGAGGGACTGCTTCTGGGCGGTCAGCTGCTCGATCTCCTGGCGGACGCCGGTCAGCTGGGCCTGGACCTCGAGGATGTCGGGGATCTTCGTCGCCTTGGTCATGATGGCCTGGAGGGCGGACTCGGTCGCGCGCAGGTTGGTCAGCCGGGCGCCCAGGTCGACCACCTGGCTGGTGACCTCCTCGCTGCCCGTCTGCTCGGAGAGGACCTTGACGCCGACCTTGCGGAGCGCGGCGAGGGTGGCCTCCCAGCGCTCAACCGGGATCCGGTAGGTGACCATGGCGCCGGCGTTCTCGTCGTCGCCCTGGCGCTGCGACGCCGCGACGTAGCCGCCGGCGGCGGTCACCGCCCGCTCCGCCGCCGCGAGCGCGTCGTCAAGGACCGCGACCTCGAGGTTCAGCTGGCCGGTCCGCACGATGAGCGGACCCTTCCCGGCAGCGGCGTCCGCGTTCGTGAACTGCTCGTCGGTGTTGCCGGCGAAGGCGGGTCCCGCGGTGGCGGCCGGGGCCGGCGCCGCGCCTGCGCCGTCTTCGCCGGCGGGGAACCCGGAGTCGGTGCTCGGGGCGGCGGCGCTGCCGCCGCACGCCGCGATGGCGAGCGACAGGACGGCGAGCACGACGAGACCGCGGAGGAGGGTGGGTCGGAAGGAGGCGATCATCGGGGCAACCCCAGGGCACCGACGCGGTCAGGCTCGGCCCGCGTCACGCCCCCGGGACGGCGCTCGCGGTCCGCCGGTTCCCGGGTGGGCCGAAGGGCACGCCGGTGACCGGCCCCGCTCGGTTACAAAGTCACGTTGTCGATGAGGCGTGTCGACCCGAAGCGGACGGCGAGCGAGAGGAGCGCCGGGCCGTCGACCCGCTCCAGCTCGGCCAGCGACGCGTCGTCGGCGAGCGAGACGTACTCGACGTCGGCAAGCGGCTCCGCGGCCAGGGCGGCCCGGACGGCCGCCCGGATCGCCTCCGCGTCAAGCTCGCCCGCATCGCGTCGCGCGCGACCGGCCTGCAGGGCGCGGTGGAGGACCGCGGCGGCGGCGCGCTCGGTGGGCGAGAGGTGGACGTTCCGCGAGCTCATCGCCAGGCCGTCGGGCTCGCGCACGGTGGGGCAGGGGACCACGGTCGCGAGGGCGAGGTCCGTCGCCATCCGGGCGATGACCCGCAACTGCTGGGCGTCCTTCATCCCGAAGTAGGCCCGCTCGGGCCGGACCAGCCCGAGGAGAATCGCGACGACGGTGGCCACCCCCTCGAAATGACCCGGTCGGGCGGCGCCCTCCAGCGGTCGGCCGACGGCGCCGACGCGCACCGCCGTGTCGAACCCGGCCGGGTAGACGTCGTCCACGCCGGGCGCCCAGACGAGGTCGACGCCCTCCTCCGCGCAGATCGCGAGGTCCCGCGCCTCGTTCCGAGGGTAGCGATCGAGATCGGTCGGGCTGCCGAACTGGCGGGGATTGACGAAGATCGAGACGGCGACGGTCGCGCTCTCGGCGCGGGCGCGGGCGATGAGCGAGCGGTGCCCGGCGTGCAGCCAGCCCATGGTGGGGACGAGGCCCAGTGGCCGCGGCGCCCGGGCCAGCACGGCAGCGAGCTCCCCGCGCGACCGGACGACGAGCGGCCGGCCGGCCGTCGCCCCCGGCGCGCCGGGGGCGACGGCCTCGGGCTCGCCGATCACAGGTCGCCGTCGAGCGGAATCCCCCCGGCGACGGCGTCCGCGGTCCCGGTGCGGTCGACGGTCGCCCGGCCCAGCACCTCGTCGAGGACCGCCTCGTCCATCCGGGTCGACTGGGCGTCGCCGGGGAAGACGCCCGCCTCGACGTCGGCGCGATAGGCGATCGCTGCCGCCAGGATCGTCCCGCGCAGGTCGGCATACGGCCGCGCGTGGCGGGGCACGAAGGAACCCAGGCCGAGCACGTCGGTGATCACCTGGATCTGCCCCGCGCACCCGGCGCCGGCACCGATCCCGATCGTCGGGATGCGCAGGCGGGCCGTGATCGCCGCCGCCAGCTGCTCCGGCACGAGCTCCACGACCACCGCGAAGGCGCCGGCCTCCTGGACCGCGAGGGCGTCGTGGAGGAGGGCCCGCGCCTGCTCCCGGCTCCTGCCCTGCACCCGGACCTTGCCGAGGGTGTTGATGGCCTGGGGGGTGAGGCCGATGTGACCCATGACGGGGATCCCGGCCTTGACCAGCGTGTCGATGATCCGGGCCGCCGGGACGCCCCCCTCGACCTTGACCGCCTGGGCGCCGGCCTCGCGCAGGAAGCGCCCGGCGTTCGCGAGCGCGTCCTCTGGGGTGGTGTACGAGAGGAACGGCATGTCGCCGACGATCATCGCCCGCCGGGTCCCGCGGACCACGGCCTTCGTGTGGTGGAGCATCTCCTCCATCGTCACGCGCACCGTTGTGTCGTAGCCGAGGAGCACCTGGCCGAGCGAATCGCCGACGAGGATGGCCGGCAACCCGGCCTCGTCGACGAGCTGGGCCGTCGGAAAGTCGTAGGCGGTGAGCATCGCGATCCGCTCGCCGTCGGCGCGCATCCGGGCGATGTCGAGGATGGTGAGGCGGCCGGGGCCGGCCGGGGTTGTGCTCACGGGACGCGGGTCTCCTTCGGGGGCTCGTCCCCGCCAGTCTGCGCCGCCGCGTCGCGGGCGTCCAGCGCGGCGGCGACGCGGTCGAGGATCCGCTCGGCGACCTCGCGTTTCGGGAGGAGCGGGAGAGCGTCCTCCGTCCCGTCCGCGGCGACGAGGGTCACGCGGTTCGAGGGCGTCCCGAAGCCCGAGCCCTCCTCGGCCACGTCGTTGGCCACGATGAGATCGACCCGCTTCCTGGCGAGCTTCTCGGCGGCCCGGGCCAGGCTGCCGGTCTCGGCGGCGAACCCGACGAGGAACGGCCGCGGGCTCGGCGGCCGGCGCGCCGGCAGGCCCTCGTCGTCCAGGCCGCGGACCAGCCGGCCGAGCTCGGCGAGGAGATCGGGGTTGGCCACGAGCTCGAGCGTGAGGCCACCATCCGTGCGTTGGATCTTACGGTCGGCGGGAGCCGACGGACGGAAGTCGGCGACGGCCGCAGCCATCACGAGGGCGTCGAACCCAGGGCGGCCGTCGGCCGTCTCCAGGAGGCGCCGGAGGGCGGACCGCATCGCGGCGGCGCTCTCGGCCCGGACCACCTCCAGGCCATCCGGGAGGGGGACGCTGACCATGCCGACGACGAGGGTCACCCGCGCCCCGCGATCCCGGGCGGCCTCGGCGATGGCGACGCCCATCGTCCCGGTGCTCCGGTTGCCGATGAAGCGGACCGGGTCGATCGGCTCCGCGGTGCCGCCGGCCGTGACGACGACGTGGCGGCCGGCGAGGTCGTCGGCGCCGCGCGCGATCGCGTCGGCCGCGGATCCCGCGAGGCGCGGCGGGCGGTCGGCGGGATCGGGCCGCCGCACGGGGCGGTCGCCGATCGCGGCGACGACGGCGTCGACGATGGCGCCGAGATCCGCCAGCCGGCCCGGTCCCACCTGGCCCGAGGCGAGGGGTCCGCTCTCGGGCTCCACGATCGCGTAGCCGAAGCGGTCGCGCAGGATCTCGACATTGGCCTGCGTGGCGGGATGGGCGTACATGTCGCCGTCCATCGCCGGGGCGACGACGACCGGGGCGGACGTGGCGAGGCAGGTCGCGGTCACCACGTCCGCGGCGAGACCGTGGGCCATCGCCCCCAGCCAGTGGGCCGTGGCCGGGGCGACGAGGATGGCGTCGGCCGCGTCCGCCGTCAGGACGTGGCCGATCCGGCCGTCCGGGAGGAGGTCGAGCACCTCGGCGTCGACGTGGCGCCGGGAGAGCGCGGCCAGCGTCAGGGGCGCGACGAAGCGGGTGGCGGAGGGCGTCATGAGCACCTGCACGTCGGCCCCCTCGGCGCGGAGGAGGCGCAGCAGGTCGACCGCCTTGAAGGCGGCGATCGAGCCGGTGATCCCGAGGCCGATGAAACGCCCGGCCAGCCGCTCTCCCACCCTCAGGCCTCGGCGGTGCCGGTCACGGCCCGGTGGAAGAGAACGAGGCCGCGGAGCGTCAGCTCGGGATCGATCGCGTCGACGCCCTCGATGGTTCGCGCCCACGGCAGCGCGGAGAGCCCGCCCGTGAGCACGACCCGGACGTCGTGGGGCGCGAGGCCGGCGCCGGCCGCCAGCTCGCGGCGCATTCGCGCCAGGAGCCCCTCGATCATCGCCCGGTGGCCGAGGACGGTCCCCACCCGGATCGCGGCGGCCGTGTCGTGCCCGATCGGGCCGTCGGGAAGGCGCGGCTCCACGCGCGGCAGGCGGGCCGTCCGGGCCGTCAGCGCCTCGAGGCCCAGGACGAGACCGGGGGCGATCGCGCCGCCCACGAAGGCGCCGGCCTGGTCGACCGCGTCGAGCGTCGTGGCCGTACCGCAGTCGATGACGACGGCCGGGGTGCCGTACAGCTGGGCGGCCGCGTAGGCGTTCACGAGCCGGTCCGGCCCGACGTCCCCGGGCCGGTCGACCCGGACCGGGAGCGGCATCGTGACGGCCGAGGCCGTGACGCAGGCGATCGTCCGGCGCGCGGCGACCGCCTCGACGGCCGCGGCCGCGGCCGGCACGGTGGATGCGAGGGCGATCGACCCCACGTCGGCAAGCCGGAAGCCGTCGAGGCCCAGCAGCGCCCCGAGAAGGATCTCGATCTCGTCCGGCGTGGCCGCGGCCGGGGTGGCGGCCCGGCGGGTGGCGGCCAGCGACCCGTCGCGGGCCGTGCCGAGGCGCAGGTTCGTGTTGCCGATGTCGATCGCCAGGAGCATGCGCCGATGATAGGCCTCCCCGGCCCGCCCGCGGTGCGCTACGATCCCCGCGGCGCCCGGCCCGGATCCCCGCGATCGACCGCCGCGCGCCCGTCCCGCCCGTGCCGGCCCGCGCAGGAGGTGCTCCCTTGGCCCGCCCGACGCCCGCCAGGTTCTACGTCAACAGCGGCATCGTGTCGTCGCGCACCGACGTTCTCAACCTGCTTCGGCCGCTCATCAAGCAGACCGTCTCGTACCGCTACTTCCGCGGCCGCGAGCTGGTCGCGCACGGCACCGGATGGGTGGAGCGGGTGGTCATCGACGAGCCCGAGACTTCCTCGTACTTCACGCCCGTCTCGATCTGCCTCAACGTCGACTCGTTCGAGCACCTCGAGTTCGAGACCCGGCCCGACCAGCTCATCGTGTACGCCCTGGTCGAGGGCGACGAGCGGGTGGTCCTCGAGTTCGCGCCGCTCGGCGAGGGCGCCCCGCGCGAGCCCGAGCAGCTGGCCTTCGACACCAGCGGCTTCGTCCAGATGGAGCTGATGGGCCCCGAGGTCGACGAGGGCGCCTGACCGCGAGGGCGGCCGCCCGCCCGCGGCTCAGTGGCCGCGCTCGCCCCGCACGTACGGGATCCCCAGCGCCGCCGGCGCCCCCAGGCGCTTCCGGAGCGCCTCCCCCGAGACCGCCACGAGCACGGCGATGATGAGGAGGTAGGGGATCATTCCCAGGAAGAACGTCAGGTTGTGGTCCTGGAAGAAGGGGTTCGGGAATCCGAAGAGCTGCTCCGGCCCCTGGATGTCGACGAGCATCCGCCGGATCGCCGCGAAGAGGTAGGCCCCGACGGCCGCCCGGATCGGGCTCCACTGGGCGAAGATCACGAGGGCCACGGCAATCCAGCCGGCGCCGTTCACGGTGAGGTCGCCGAACCAGCCCGGCGAGACGGCGAGCGTGATCGTGGCCCCCGCCAGCCCGGCGAACAGGCCACCGACGATCACGTAGGCGTAGCGCAGGCGGTAGACGTCCACGCCGAGGGAATCGGCCGCCGTCGGGCTCTCGCCGACTGCCCGCAGGTGGAGGCCCGGCCTCGTGCGCCCGATCCAGTACCAGGCGAGGGGCACGACGACGAAGCCGGCGTAGACCAGGACGCTCTGGTTGGTGAAGAAAATGGGCCCGATGCCAGGCACCTCCGACAGGAGCGGGACCGTCGTCTTCGGCAGGAGCGAGATCGCACCGGCCTTGGAGAGGTTCTCCCCGAGGACGCGGGCGAGGCCCGAGCCGAGGAACGTGAGGGCCAGCCCGGAGACGACCTGCTCGGCCTGGAAGCTGATGGTGATCACCGCGTGGAGGATCGAGAGGAGGCCGCCGGCGAGGGTGCCGAGCAGGAGGCCGAGCCAGGGATTCCCGGTCCCCACGGCGGTCCCGAAGGCGACGACCGCGCCCATGAGCATCATCCCCTCGACGCCCAGGTTGAGGACGCCGGCTCGCTCGGCGAAGATCTCGCCCACCGCCGCGAACAGGAAGACGGTGCCCGAGGCGACGCCGGCGGCGAGGATGATCGTGGGGTCCATCAGTCGACCCGCCGCTCGAGCCGGATCCGGTAGCGGAGGAGGACCTCGCTCGCGATGAGCGAGAAGAGGATGATCCCCTGGATCATGGCCGGGATCCCGGACGGCTGGATCTCGCGCCCGGCCAGGATGAGCGCCCCGAAGGCGATCGCGGCGACGACGACCCCGTACGGGTGGAGCTTCGCGATGTAGGCCACGATGATGGCGGTGAAGCCGTAGCCCGGGGAGATGACCTGCTGGAGGCGGTGGACCACCCCCGCGACCTCGCTCATCCCGGCGAGGCCGGCCAGCGCGCCCGAGATGGCGAAGACGACGATCGTCTTCCGCGCCACGTCGATGCCGGCGTAGCGCGCGGCCCGCGGGCTGTCCCCGATGAGCCGGACCTCGTACCCGCCGCGGCTCCGGAAGAGGTAGAAGCGCACGAGGATGGCGGCAACGAGGCCGAAGACGAGGCCCAGGTGGACGGTCAGCCCGGCGAACGCCGGGACGGCCTCAGCCGCGTCCGAGAGGCGGGGCAGCCATGCTTCGGGCGGGAACGGCCGGGAGAGCTGGAAGCCGCCCTCGCTCCACGGCCCGAAGACCCAGTACGAGAGCCAGAGCAGCGCGACGTAGTTGAGCATCAGGGTCACGATGATCTCGTTCACGCCGCGGACGGCCTTGAGGAACCCCGGGATCGCCCCGTAGGCCGCGCCGCACAGCATCCCGGCGACCATCATCAGCGGGATCGTGATGATCGACGGCGTGCCGGCCGGCACGATCGGGATGAGCACCACCGCCGACGCCCCCCAGGCCCCCATGAGGAACTGGCCCTCGGCACCGATGTTCCAGAGGCGCATCCGGAAGGCGAGGGCGCAGGCCAGCCCGGTGAGGATGAGCGGCGTCGCCTTGACCAGCGTGTCGGAGAGGACCCCCAGGCTCCCGAACGAGGAGCGGAAGATGTGGACGTAGATGGCGACCGGGTTCCCGCCGGCGATCCAGAGGACGGCCCCGCTGATCAGGAGCGCCGCGACGAGCGCCCCGGCGGTCGTGGCCACCGGGAGCCAGCGCGGGACCTCGAGGCGTCGCTCCAGGCGGAGCGACCAGCCCGGGCGTCGGCCCGCCCGCGCCGGGCGGCTGGCCGGGGCGGTGGCCGTCACGGAACGCCCGGCGCGGCGGCCGGCTCCGCGGCTGGGGAGGTGCGGCCGCCGGTCATCAGCAGGCCGATCTCGGCCACGTCGGCGTCGGCCGCGTCGAACAGCCCGACCAGGCGTCCCTCGTATATGACGGCCACCCGGTCGGCCACGGCGAGCACCTCGTCGAGGTCCTCGCTGATGAGGATCGTCGCCGAGCCGGCCGCGCACTGGTCGAGCAGGAGCCGGTGGACTGTCGCGATGGCCCCCACGTCGAGGCCGCGCGTGGGCTGGACGGCGACCATCAGCCGGGGCTCCGACGCGATCTCGCGGGCCAGGATGAGGCGCTGCAGGTTGCCCCCGGAGAGGAGGCGGGCCTCCGTGTCGACCGACGGCGCCGCGATGGAGTACGTCTCCCGGAGCTGGTTCGCGAAGCGGCGCACCGCTCCCGTGTCGATCGTCCAGCGCCGCGCCAGCGGGGCGTCGCGGTAGCTCTTCATGATCAGGTTGTCGGCCACCGAGAGGTTCGGTGCCGAGCCGACGCCAGTCCGGTCCTCGGGCACGTGGGCCACGTGCTGCACGATCGCGTCCCGCGGCGTCTTGCCGCCCACCTCCACCCCGTTGACCGTCACGGAGCCTGCCGAGCAGCGGCGGAGGCCGGTGAGGACCTGGGCCAGCTCCGACTGGCCGTTGCCGGCGACGCCGGCCACGCCGAGGATCTCGCCGGAGCGGACGTCCAGCGTGATGCCCCGGAGCGCCGGCAGGCCGCGGTCGCCCTCCGCCTCCACGTCTCGCATGGAGAGGACGAAGGGGCCCGGGGGCTGGTGGGTCCGCTCGATCGTCTCGAGGACCTCGCGTCCGACCATCAGGCGCGCCAGGGCGGCCGTCGTCGTCTCCGCGGTTGGGACGCCCGCCGCCACCACTCGACCACGGCGCATCACCGTGACGCGGTCGGCGATCTGGGCCACTTCGGCCAGCTTGTGGCTGATGAAGACGATCGAGGTCCCGCCGGCGACCATCGACCGCAGGGTACGGAAGAGATCCATCGCCTCCTGGGGCGCCAGGACGGCCGTCGGCTCGTCGAGGATGAGGATCCGGGCGCCGCGGTAGAGCATCTTGAGGATCTCGACGCGCTGCTGCTCGCCGACCGACAGCTGCCAGATGCGTGCCCGGGGGTCGACGGCGAGGCCGTGGCGGCCGGCCAGGTCGGCGATCTCGTCATCGTAGCGGCCGGCGTCGAGGCGGAAGCGCGGCCGCGGAAGTCCGAGGAGAACGTTCTCGGTGACGGTCTGGGTGGGCACGAGCGCGAAATGCTGGTGGACCATGCCCAGGCCCGCCGCGATCGCGTCGCGGGGCGAGCGGAACTCGGCCGGTCGGCCGAACACGGTGATCGCGCCGCCCTCGGGCCGGTAGAGGCCGTCGAGGACGTTCATCAGCGTGCTCTTGCCGGCACCGTTCTCGCCGAGCAGCGCGTGGACCTCCCCGAGGCGCAGGTCGAAGTCGACGCCGTCGTTGGCGACGACGCCGGGAAAGCGCTTGACGATCCCGCGCATCTCGACGGCGAGCGAGCGAGGGTCGGCCGGGGGGTCGCTCATGCGATGGTTGGGGCTCCGTGGAACAGAGAGGCCCGCGACGAGCGGGTCGTCGCGGGCCTCGATTTCAGGGTCCTACTTCTTCGGGAGCTCGCCCTTGATGCCCTCGGCGAACCAGAGCATGCAGGTGCCGGTGCACCCGCCGAGCGGCGGCGGGAACTGGTCGAGGTCCGTCTGGACCAGCTTCTCGCCGGCGGCGAGGACCTCGTTGCCCTTGTTGTCCTTGATCGGCCCGGCGAAGACGTCGAAACGGGTGAACTCGCCCTTGAGCATCTTCGCGAGGGTGTCCTTGACCAGCTGAACGTCGGCGGCCGGCAGATCCTTGATGCCCATCCGCGGCGTCTCGCCGTCCATGAAGCCGAGGAGGCCCATGGCCTTCGCGTCGGCGTCGAAGTACTCGTAGCCGGCCTTGTAGGTCCCGGCCCTGACCTGCTCGGCGATGCGGGTGTACTCGGGGCCCCAGATCCAGTAGGGGGCGGTCAGGCAGCGGTCGACCTTGCACGACGCCGGGTGGTCGTAGGTGACGCCCCACTTGCCCTTCTCCTGGGCCACGTCGGCCACGGCGCCGGTGTCCGCGCCGGTGAAGACCACCTGCGCGCCGGCGTCGAAGAGCGACGCCGCGCCCTCCTTCTCCAGGACCGGATCGTGCCAGGTGCCGATGAACCGGACCTCCATGGTGCACTCGGGGCAGGTCTTCTTGACGCCCAGCATGATCGCGTTGCCGAGCCGGATCTCCTCCGGGATCCCGAACGTGGCCATGTACCCGATCTTCGGGTTGCCGTCGAGCTTCGCGCGCGATCCGGCGAGCATCCCGGCGAGGTACTTGAAGTCCTCCATGGCGCCGAAGAAGTTGCCGAAGTTCGTGCCGTTGGACTTGTAGCCGGTCAGGTGGAGGTAGGTGATCTTGGGGAACTCCTTGGCCACGGTCTCCATGGGGTCCATGTAGCCGAAAGAGGTGCCGATGATGAAGTTGAAGCCTTTCCGCGAGAGGCTCCGGAAGACCTGCTCGGAGTCGGCGCCCTCGGGGACGTTCTCGATGTACGCAACGTGCGAGTCGGGCATGGTCTCGCACAGGTAGACCAGGCCCTCGTAGTGGGCCTGGCTCCAGCCGCCGTCGTTGTGCGGTCCGATGAGGACCATGGCGACGTTGAACTTGCCGTCGACGACCTCCGGGATCTGGGTCAGGCCGGCTGCGGCACCGGCCTCGCAGCCGGTGGGCGCCGACGGGACCGGGGTGACGGCCGGCTCGACCGAGGGGGCCGGGCTGGCGCTGGCGCCGCCCGTCGGGGCGGGAGTGGCGCTGGCGCCCGACGAGCAGGCGCTGACGATGAGCGCACCTGCCGCGAGCATCGACAACGGCTTCAGGATTCGGCTGGCCATCGTTCGTCCTCTCCTCCGTGCGATCACCGAGCCCGGCGGGCGGCCGTTGGCTCGGGCGACATGGGACGCGTCTGCCGCGCAGCGATGGGTCCCGCCCCGGGAGCGTGCGCGCGTCAAGAATAGCCGCCCGCGACCCGGCCGATGGGCCCGCGGCGTCCGGGACGGCCGCGTTTCGGCTACCCTTCGGCCCGATGTTCGAACGCACGGCGCTGCCCGACGGGCCGCGCGTCATCTCCGCGCGGCTCCCCGGGTCCCGGTCGGTCACGATCGAGGCGCACGTGCTGGCGGGCTCGCGCCACGAGGGCGCCGACCAGGCGGGCTGCGCCCATTTCATGGAACATCTCACGTTCAAGGGGACGCGCGCCTTCCCGACGACGCGGGCGCTCTCCGAGGCGGTGGAGGGAATCGGCGGGACCTTCAACGCCTCGACCGACCGCGAGACGACCGTGTACTACGTCCGCGTTCCGACCCGCCACGCCGCCCTCGCCATGACCGTGCTCGGCGAGCTCGTCGCCCGGCCGCTCCTGGACGAGAAGGAGATCGAGCAGGAGCGCGGCGTCATCGTCGAGGAGATCCGCTCCTACCTCGACGATCCGGCCGAGCACGTCAGTGTGCTCTTCGACCTGGCCGTCTTCGACGACACGCCGCTCGGCCGCGAGATCGCGGGCACCGAGGAGAGCGTCCGGGCGCTCCCCCCGGATGCGATCCACCGCTTCTGGGGCACCTACTACCGCCCGGCGAACGTGGTCGTGGCGGCCTCCGGCGACCTCGCCCACGAGGACCTGGTCCGTTTGGCCGGCGAGGCGTTCGGGACGGGGAACGGGGCAATGCCCGCCTACGCGCCGGCGCCGCCCATCCCGGCGGGGGAGCTCTTCGTGCGGGCCACCCGCGCCACCACGCAGGCGCAGCTCATCGTGGGCGTGCCGGGCCTGCGGCGCGATCACCCCGACCAGTGGGTGCTCTCGGTCCTCAACGCCGTTCTGGGCGACGGGATGTCGAGCCGGCTCTTCCTCGAAGTGCGCGAGGAGCGCGGCCTGGCCTACGACGTGGGCAGCTCGATCGTCAGCTACTCCGACGCGGGCGTCGTCTCCGTCTACGCCGGCGTGGATCCCGGCAAGATCCGGCCGACGATCGCGGCCGTGCTGGAGGAGCTCGCCCGGCTCCGGGACGAGCGCGTGCCCGACGCGGAGATGGACAAGGTCAAGGCCTATCTGGCCGGCCGCCTGGAGCTGCGCCTGGACGAGACGCGCTACCTAGCGTCGTGGATCGGGACGCAGGAGGCGCTCCACGACCGCGTGATGACGCCGGACGAGGCGCTCGCCGCGATCGAGGCGGTCACCGCCGAGCAGGTCACCGACCTGGCCGGGCGCCTCTTCCACGACGAGGGCCTCCGGCTGGCCGTGGTGGCCCCGGCCGGCAAGGGGCGGGCCCTGGAACGGACGCTGCGGATCCCGGGGCCGCGATGAGCGGCCCCGGGACGCCCGAGCGCGCGGCGAACGAGCGCGGCGCCGACCTCCGCGTGGCCCGGCTCCACCTGCGCGGCGGGACCCACGCCCTCGCCCGGGCCGAGCTCGAAGCGCTGGCCGGCCGGGACGACCTGGACCGCGCCGGGATCCTGGACCTCGCTGAGGTTCGCTGGCGGACCGGCGACCTTGCCGGCGCGGGCGTTGCGGCCGCCGCATGGCTCGAGGACGGCGAGGACGCCGGCGCTCCGGGCGCCCTGGCCCACGTCATCAGCGCCGAAGCCGCCGCCGCCCGCGGCGCGCTCGACGCGGCCGCCGCCCACGTGGAGGCGGCGGCGGCAGGGCTGGGCGACCGGGCCACGCTCGACGCGATCCTCGCCGGCATCGCGGCCCGCGCGGCCTGGCCGTGGGAAGAGACGGTCGTCGCGGCACCCGCGCCGGCTCCCTCGGCGCCCTGGCCGGCGCCGGTTGCGGTGCCGTCCCCGCCGGCGCCACCCGAGCCGGGACCGGCCGCGACGCCGGCCGTCACCGCGGGCGCGCCGCTGTCGCCGTCAGCGGCCGAGCTCGTGGCGGCTGGCGCCCAGCTCGTGGCGGCTGGCGCCGCGCTCCTCGGCGAGGCGCCCGAGCGCGCTGCGATCGTCCTGGCGCTCGCCCTGCGCGCCGACCGCGGGGTCGCCGAGACGGTGCTCGCCGCGCTGGGCGCAGCGGAGCCGGAGCCGGCCCAGGCCGTCGCCCTCGCCTTCGTGCGCGCCGAGGCGCTCAGGGCCGCCGGGCGCCACGACGAGGCCCGGATCGCCTACGCTTCGGCCGAACGTCTCGCCCTCGCGCCGGCCGAGGCCGGCACCCCACGGAGTCCCCAGTGACGGAACGCAGCCTCGTCCTGATCAAGCCCGACGGCGTCCAGCGCCTCCTCGTCGGCCGTGTCATCGCCCGCCTGGAGGACAAGGGCCTCAAGCTCGTCGGCCTCAAGCTCGTCGCGGTGAGCCGCGCGTTCGCCGAGCAGCACTACGCGGTCCACCGCGAGCGCCCCTTCTTCGCCGGCCTCGTCGCCTTCATCACCTCCAGCCCGCTCGTGGCGATCGCCGTGGAGGGCCCGAACGCCATCGCCGTCGTGCGCTCGATGGTGGGCGCGACGCTGCCGTGGGAGGCCGCCCCGGGCACGATCCGGGGGGACTTTGCGCTGGAGGTCGCGCAGAACCTCATCCACGCCTCGGACGGGCCGGAGACGGCGGCGACCGAGCTCGCGCTCTGGTTCCCGGAAGGGGTCGTGGAGTACGCCCGCCAGGTCGACCGCTGGGTGCTCGTCCCCGAGGGCTGAGCGCGCGACGGGCGGGGACCGCCGCCCGTCGTCCTACGGGGCCGGCGCGGGCGTGCCTTCCGGCTCGCCCGGGACCTCGGGCGACGCAGCCGGTGCGACGACCCACGGCAGGTCCGGGGTCGGCGCGGCGGGGGTCGCCACCGGCAGGTCCGGGCCGGACGCAGCGTCGCGGATCCCGAACGCCCCGCCGGCGGTCATCAGGGCCAGTCCCGCCAGGAGCACGACGAGGAACGCCCGCAGCGGCGCGCGGTTCATCTCGAGCAGCGACCGGGCCTCGTGCGAGGCCGCGCGCAGCGTCGCGACCCGCCGCCCCTCGGGAGTGCGCAGCGCCCGGGCCGCGGCGCGCAGGCCCGCCGGCACCCGCGCCAGCTCGCCGGGGGCGGCGGCGACCCGGGGCTCGGGGCGGCCGAAGCCCGATCCGAGGATCCTGGCCACGGCGACCGCCGTCCCAAGCGCCGCGAAGGTTGCCGCGAGGAGGACGAGACCGCCGGTGGCGGCCTGGAGCGCGGCCATCCGGGCGTCCCAGACGAGCACCCCGGGCCAGCCCACGGTGGCGGCCGCGATCGCCGCCAGCCCGACGCCGAGCGCCGGCGCTCGGCGAAGCCAGCCCCGGGCCTCCGACAGGCGCGCCGTGCCGAAGGCCGCGCGGAAGGCGATAACCCAGCCGACGAGCGCGGCCCGGGTCGCGACGAAGGGCACGAGCCAGGCCCGGAGCGCCTCGCGCCCGGCCGGGTCGAGCGACGAGAACCCCAGCAGGACGACGCCGGCGTCGAGGACGATCGTGTAGGCGACGATCCGGAGGAGGTCGTCCTGGATGAGCGCGGCGAACGTCCCCAGGACCAGCGTCGCCAGGCCGACGATCACGAGGAGCGTCCCGTCCCAGCCGATCACCGGCGCGGCGGGGCCCAGCGTGTCCGGGGCCCAGCCGAGCAGCACGACCGCCCAGGCGGCGGGGATCAGGGCGAGGAGGGCTGGCAGGACGGACGCGGGCGCGGCATCGGAGAGGCGGGCGACCCGAGCGTGGAGCGGGATCGCGCCGAACCGGTGGCCGAGGGCCAGTCCGGCGGCCACCGCGGCCAGCCCGGCGACCTGGGGCTGGACGGCCAGGCCGCCGATCGCCTCGGGTGCGAGGCTCACGGCGAGGAGGCCGATCGCCATCGCCAGCGTCGCGCCGCGCGCCTCGCGCGCCAGGGCGCGGACGCGGAGGGGCGTGGCGGGGTGGGCGAGGGCCACCGCGGCCGCGAGCGCCGACGTCGCCCCGACGGCGAGGAGGCCGGGAGCGGCGCCGCCAACGCCGAGGGCGACCGTGAGCCCGGCGACGGCGACGAGCAGCGCGGCCGGCGCTGAGGCCTCCCAGGTTGCCAGGCGGCTCACCGCCAGGACGAGAAGTCCGCCGGCGAGCCCGACGCCGAGGAGCACCCGGGCATAGGCGGTCATCGAGACGGCAGCGCCGCCGATCGAGAGCGTCTCGCCCGGCGCGGTCAGCACGAGCGCGACGAGGGCCGCCGTCACCCCGGCGAACCCGACGAGCGTCCCCGACCGGCGACGCCCGCGCAAGAGTGTCGCCAGCACGGCGCCGGTGGTCGCGACGGCGAGGAAGGGGAGAAGGTTCATCGGGCCGCTATTCAGGCCGGCGGACGGCGCCGCTCGATCGCGTCGCCGGGGATCGCGAGGTCGCCGGTGGCCGTTGCCGCGGTGCCCGCGAGCGTCACGACCGCCGCCGCGAGGCCGACGAGGGCGGCGCCGCCGACGAGCACCTCGAGCGCGGGCGGGGTGCCGGAGAGGCCGCTCCGGAGGAGGAGTCCGGCGTTGGCGAGCACCACCAGCGCGGTTCCCAGGCGGAAGGCGTCGCGGGCCCGGATCACGGGGGGCAGGGCGACCGCGAGGCACGCCAGCCCGGCGCCCACGGCCGCGCTCGGCCCGAACGCCGGGAGGCCGACTGCAGTTGCGCCCAGCCCGGCTGCGAAGGCGGCAGCCGCCGCCGCGAGGGTCGCCGGAAGCCCGAGTGAGGATCCGGACTCGTCGCCGGCTCTCCGGCCGGCGACGAGCAGGAGGAAGGCGGCAAGCACGCCGGCGACGATCCGGAAGAGGACGGCCGGGATCTCGGGCAGCGGCTCGGCCACGAAGGGCGCGAAGACGAGGCAGGCGAGCGCGCCGACCGACGCGGCCCGCGCTCGCCGGGCGGCGGTCGCGACCCCCGCGCCGAGGGCCACGAGCATGCCGGCCGCGACGAGCAGCATGGTCACGGGACGGCCGGGCTCGGCCTCGCGTCGCCGTTCCCGACGGGGGCCGGGTACTCGGGCGTGGGGAGGATCCCCAGGGTGGAGATCGGCCAGTAGCGGAGCCACGCGCGGCCGATGACCGTGCTCTGCTCGATGGGTCCGAAGGCCCGCGAGTCGGCCGAGGCCGCCCGGTGGTCGCCCATCACGAAGAGCTCGCCCTCGGGGATCACCCAGCGGGCCGGCTCGTCGGCCGCCGTCGTGGGCGCAAGGTCGTAGACGTACGCCTCGTCGAGCTTCACATCGTCGATGAAGATCGTGCCGTCCCGGATCTTCACCGTCTCGCCGGCGAGGCCGATGACCCGCTTGATGAACGGCGTGTTCGGCCCGCCCTCGACCCATGCCTCGGGCGGCTCGAAGACGACGATGTCGCCGCGCGAGTAGTCGTCGAAGCGGGGGGTCAGCTTGTCGACGAGCACGTACTGGTCTGGCTCGAGCGTGCGTTCCATCGACTGCTGCTCGACGCGGTACGGCTGGGCGACGAACGTCTGGATGACGAAGAAGATGATGAGGGTGAGGACGAGCGTCTCGACGATCTCGAAGAGGCACCCGAGGGGGCGTCGTGTCACAAGTCCGGAAGTATACGGGTACGGCGTGGCCTGCCGCCCCCGCCCGCTCGGCCGGGATGGGCACCTGCGCAGCGCTGCATAAACGGCGCGTTATGCGCGGTTTGACCCGCCCTTCTGGCAGTTGATACACTCGCCGGCGGTCTGAGTCGTCCCGCCGTCCCGCCCCGAAGAAGGGCCGGCGGTCCCCAGGCGCAGCATCCAACCACGTCCGCGGCGCGACGGTCGCGCCCGCGCCGACGGCCGTGCCTGACAGGGAGGTCGCAGAAGCCAGCCCATGAGCTCCGATCTGCTCCAGCTCATCATCCTGCCGGCGGGGCTCATCGCCATCGCCTTCGCCCTCTACCTGGCGCGGGACGTGCTCCGGCGCGACACGGGCACCAAGGAGATGGAGGCGGTCGCCGCCACGATCTTCGAGGGCGCCGTGGCCTTCATCCGGCGCCAATACGTCACGATCGCGATCCTCGCCCTCGTCGGCGCCCTGGCGATCGGCCTCCTCATCTCGGTCTTCGAGACGGAGGACGTCGCCGACACGAACATCTTCGGGCCCGAGCTGGGCATCCGGACCGCGATCGCCTTCCTCGTCGGGGCGGCGTGCTCCATGGCTTCCGGCATCATCGGCATGTACATCAGCGTCAAGGCCAACGTCCGGACTGCCGCCGCCGCCCGGCGGAGCCTCGTCGAGGCCGTCCAGGTGGCGATGCGCGGCGGGGCAGTCTCGGGATTCCTCGTCGTCGCCCTGTCGCTCCTGGGCGTCTACCTCATGTTCGCCGCCTTCGGCGGATTGAACGAGACGACGATCCACCAGGCTCCCTTCCTCATCGTCGGCTACGGCTTCGGGGCCAGCTTCGTGGCCCTCTTCGCCCAGCTCGGCGGCGGCATCTACACGAAGGCGGCGGACGTTGGCGCCGATCTCGTGGGCAAGGTCGAGGCGGGGATCCCCGAGGACGACCCGCGCAACGCGGGCGTCATCGCCGACCTGGTCGGCGACAACGTGGGTGACTGCGCCGGCCGCGGCGCCGACCTCTTCGAGTCCACGGCCGCGGAGAACATCGGGGCGATGATCCTCGGCGTTGGCGTCTACTTCGTCGCCCAGAAGGCGGGATGGGCGAATCCGGAGGCGTGGATCTTCTTCCCGCTCGTCGTGCGCTCCTTCGGGCTGCTCTCCACGATCGTCGCCATGTTCTTCGTCCGCGGCCGCGAGGACGAGAACCCGATGAACATCCTCAACCGAGGCTACTGGGTTACCACGATCCTGTCGGTCGTCTCGCTCGCCTTCGTCACGAACGTGATGATGCAGACGGGCACCCAGAGCGGCGCCAGCGGCGTCCCGACCTGGATCTGGTTCTTCGGGGCCGGCGTCGTCGGCCTGGCCACCAGCGTCGCCTTCGTCTACATCACGCAGTACTACACGGCCGGGACCTTCCGGCCGGTCCGCGAGATCGCCGAGGCCAGCAAGACCGGCCCGGCCACGAACATCATCATCGGCACCGCGGTCAGCTACGAGACGACGTTCGTGACCGCGATCACGATCGGCATCGCGCTCTTCGCCAGCCACTGGCTGGGCGAGCAGGCCGGCCTGGTGGATGAGAACGGCCGCAACGTCGGCGGCATCTTCGGCACGGCCGTGGCGACGATGGGCATGCTCATGACCACCGCCTACATCCTGGCCATGGACACCTTCGGGCCGATCGCGGACAACGCCGGCGGCATCGCCGAGTTCAGCGGGGCCGAGGCGCACGCCCGGGAGATCACCGACCGCCTCGACGCGGTCGGCAACACGACGAAGGCGCTGACGAAGGGGTACGCGATCGCATCGGCCTCGCTCGCCGCCTTCCTCCTCTTCTCGGCCTACATCGACAAGGTCAACCTCATCCTGAGCCGCCAGATCGCCGCGGGCAAGGAAGGTGTCACGCTGTTGACGTCGGTGAACCTCGCGAACGTCAACGTCTTCATTGCGGCGCTCATCGCCTCGATGCTCGTCTACTTCTTCAGCTCGCTGGCCATCCGAGCGGTGGGCAAGACGGCCGGCGCGATCATCGTCGAGGTGCGACGGCAGTTCCGGGAGATGCCCGGGATCATGACCTACGAGCAGAAGCCCGACTACGCCCGCGTCGTGGACATCACAACACGGGCCGCGCTTCGCGAGATGGTCGCGCCCGGCCTCGTCGCGGTCGCCACCCCGATCGCGGTAGGCCTGCTCCTCGGCTACGAGGCGGTCGCCGGCATGCTCATGGTCGGCACGATCGCGGGCGTCCTCCTCGCCACGGTCCTCAACAACGGTGGCGGCGCGTGGGACAACGCGAAGAAGTACATCGAGTCGGGCCATCTCACGGACGACCAGGGGCGCGTCCTGGGCAAGGGCTCGCCCGCGCACGCTGCGGCGGTCGTGGGCGACACGGTGGGCGATCCGTTCAAGGACACCGCCGGCCCCTCGCTTCACGTCCTCGTGAAGCTCCTGGCGACGATCACGCTGGTCCTCGCCCCGCTCTTCATCCGCTAGGCAGGCCGGGAACGGCGGGCCTTGCCTCCGGGCGCGGCCCGCCCCCGGGTCCCATGGACCCCATCCTCCAGGCGCTCGTCATCGGGATCGTGCAGGGGCTCACGGAGTTCCTGCCGATCTCCTCGTCGGGGCACCTCATCGTCGTCCCCTACCTCTTCGGCTGGACCGATCCCTTCCTCACCTCGCTGGCCTTCGGGGTCGTTCTTCACGTGGCGACGCTCGTCGCGCTCCTCGTCTACTTCTGGCGCGACTGGGCCCGGCTCGTGCCGGCCGGGCTCGCCACGATCCGGGACCGCTCCTTCGCCGGCGACCCCGATCGAAAGCTGGCCTGGATGATCGCGGCCACGATGCCCCCGGCGATCGTCGCCGGGCTCCTCCTCAACGACTTCTTCGAGAAGGAGGTCCGCCAGCCGGTCCTGGTCGCCCTCATGCTCGTCGTCGGCGCCGCGATCCTCTCGATGACCGACCGGCTCGGCCGCCGGACGGCCGGGATGGAGGGCCTCGGGTTCGGCGGCGCCTTCTTCGTGGGCTGCGCCCAGGCCCTGGCCCTGGTGCCGGGGATCAGCCGGTCCGGGATCAGCATCAGCGCCGGGCTCGCCGCCGGGCTCACGCGCGAGGCCGCGGCCCGCTTCTCGTTCCTGATGGCCGCCCCGATCATCGCCGGAGCGGGCGCCTACGAGATCCGCAAGCTCCTCACCGGCGAGGCCGGCGTCGCGGTGGAGCCGGGGCCGCTCGTCGTCGGGTTCATCGCCGCGGCTGTCTCCGGGCTCGTGGCGATCACCGGGCTCCTACGCTACCTCCGCGGCCACCCGATGACGATCTTCGTCGCCTACCGCCTGGCTCTCGCCGTGGTCGTCGTCGTCTACTTCCTGAACGCGTAGCCGCGGAGCCGCCCGACGATGGAAGTGATGAAGCAGCTCCGCCAGCGGGCGATCCGCGACCTGGTGGAGCAGCGCCCCATCCGGACCCAGCAGGAGCTGGCCGCCGCGCTCCGCGACCGCGGCTTCCGCACGACGCAGGCGACGATCAGCCGCGACATCGCCGAGCTGCAGCTGGTCAAGGCTCACCGCGACGGGGTGAGCGTCTACGCGTTGCCGCCGCGCCTCGCCGAGGCCGACCCGACCGGCGAGGATCGCCTCCGGCGCCTCTTCCGCGACCTGCCGGTCGAGATCCGCGAAGCCGGGCTGCTGCTGGTGCTGGTCACCCTGCCGGGGTCCGCCCACGCGATCGCCGCCTCTCTCGATCGTGCCCGCTGGCCGGAGGTCGTCGGCTCGATCGCCGGCGACGACACCTGCTTCGTCGCCTGCCCCGACCGGCGTGCCCTGCGCCGCGTCCGCGAACGCCTGGAGCGGCTGGCGGCAGGGTAGGGGCGGCGTCGTGGACCGGGCGCCCCGAGGCCCAGCCCCCTGTGACCCGTACCGGCCAGCCCGATCACCGCCACCTTCCCCAAGCGTGAAAACGCGGCGAACGTGCGGGTTGACTGCGTTTCGGAGCGCGGCGACCCCGCATCTCATCGGCGCAGCCGGTTTCCGGTCCCCGCAGCCGCCGGGACCGGGGGGTGGCGCGGGCATCTCAGGCGCGCGTCAGCACGATGGCGTCCAGCACGCGCGCGGCGTCGGCCGGGTCCAGCTCGCCCTGGCCCGGGACGAGGGCGTTGGCACAGGCGGCCGCGGCGCCGTGGCGGGCGGCCTCGGGGACCGGGAGGCCGGTCGCAAGGGCGGCCGCCAACCCTGCCAGGAGGGCGTCGCCACTGCCGACCACGTAGGGGCCGAGCTTGGGCGGCGGGCCGATCCGCCAGGCGGTGCCGGTGTCGTCGACGAGCACGGCGCCGGCGACCCCCCGCGTCACGAGGGCGGCCGACGCACCGCCCGCCCGGAGCCCGCGGGCCGCCGCGAACGTGCCCGCCTCGTCCGGCGCCGGGATCCCGGTCGCCTCGGCTGCCTCGCGGGCGTTCACCTTCACGAGCCACGGCCGAGCCGGCAGCGCGGCGGCGAGGTGCGCTCCGCCGGCGTCGACGGCTGCCCGCGCCCCAGCTCCGGCGGCGATGGACGCCAGGCGTCCGTACCCATCGACCGGCGCTCCCGGGGGCAGGCTGCCGGCGATCACGACGAGCGTGCCGGAAGGATCGTCCGCGAGCTCGGTCGCGAGGGCCGCCTCGACCGCCGCCCAGCCGGCGGCGTCCAGGGTCAGCCCCGCCTCGTAGAACTCGGTCAGCGAGCCGGTCACGCGATCGAGCACCGACAGGCACGTCCGCGTCTCGCCGGCGACGCGGACCCCGCGCGCCCGGATCCCGCGGGCGGCCAGGGCCTCCTCCATCCAGTCGCCGGCCCGACCGCCGAGAACGGCCACCACCGACGCCTCCAGCCCCAGGGTTCGCGCGGCCCGCGCCACGTTGAGGGCCTTCCCGCCGGGCACGACCGAGAGCATCTCGGGGCGGTGGATCTCGCCCGGGACGAGGTGGTCGACGGCTGCCGTCTTGTCGATGGCGGCGTTGACGGAGACGCAGACCAGGCGCCGGACGAGCGACGCGCCGGCGGCCGCGCTCACGCCGGCAGGCCCGCCGCGCGGGCGGCCGCCTCCGCCTCGGCGAGGGTGGGCTGCGCGGCCGTCCCGCCCACGCCGCGCGTGGAGAGCGACCCGCAGGCGACGCCCAGGGCAAGGCACGCCCCGAGGGGCCGCCCGGCCAGCCAGCCGGCGAGGAAGCCCGCGTCGAACGAGTCGCCGGCGCCCGTGGTGTCGACCGGGTCGACGGCGAGGGCCGGACAGCGGGCGGCGTCGCCCTCGGCCGTGACGGCCAGCGCGCCCTCGGCCCCCAGCTTCACCGCAACGACCCGCGGGCCCAGCCCCGCCAGCGCCCGCGCCGCCACCTCGACGTCGTCAACGCCCGTGATGCCGGTTGCCTCGGCCGCGTTCGGGAGGAAGACGTCCGTCTCGGCGAGGAGCGCCCGAATGCCGCCGTCCCACGCTTCGCGGGGGTCCCAGTTGCAGTCGAACGACGTCGTCGCGCCGGCCGCCCGTGCCGCCGCGAACAACCCGGGCAGGTCGGGCCGGGCGGCGTCGAGCAGGAAGAAGCTGCCAGCATGAAGGTGCCGAGCCCGGGCGACGAGCGCGTCGGGCACGTCGGCAACCCGCAGGCGCGGGATCGTCCCGGGCGCCGTCAGGATCGCGCGGTCGGACGCGGCGGACAGGATGACGCTCGCACCGGTGGGCAGGTGCGGGTCGATCCGGACGGCGGAGATCTCGAGCCCGCGCTCGGCCATGGCCCCCAGCATGAAGCGGCCCAGCGCGTCGTCGCCGACGACGCCGGCGAATGCGGTCCGCAGGCCGAGGCGGGCGGCCCCGCAGGCGAAGATGACCGACGAGCTGCCGATCACGAGATCGATCCCGTCCACCCAGCGCTCCACCTGCCCGAAGACCGGCCGCGGGTCGGCGGCGCGGACGACGATGTCGGGGTTGACCTCGCCGAGCACGAGAAGGTCGAGGTCGCGGCCGACGGCGGCCTCGGGATCGGGGGACCGGACGCGGGCGGGTTCCATCGACGCTCAGTATTCCCGGTACCAGCCCTCGCCGGGCGGCTGGGCAGCGGCGAGCGTCCCGCGCCGCGCGTGCCACGGCACGCCGGCCCCGTCGACGAGCGCGACGAGGCGCCCCAGGCGAGCCCGGCCCACCGTGGCCAGCCAGGCGCCGCGCTCGGCCGCCGGCATCGTCGCGGAGGGAGCCCAGACCGAGCGCCCGACGAGCACGCCCGACGCCCCGGCCCGGCAGGCAACCGCGACCTGGCGCTCGAAGGTCGCATCGTCGACACCCCCGGAGAGCAGGACCCAGGGGACCGGGGATACCGCGTCGAGCTCGGCGCAGGCCTCGACCCAGGCCGCCTCGTCTGTCACGCCCGGGTCGTACGGGAACTCGGCCTTGAGGACGTCGCCGCCGAGGGCCATGAGCCGCCGCGCGGTCTCCACGACACAGCGCCGCCGCGCTTCGCCCGCCAGCTTCCCGCCGGTGGCCGGGTCGAAGCCGAGGGGCTCCACGAAGAGCGCGAGATCGGCGGCACGGCAGGCGGCGGCAACCTCGGTCACGAGCCGCTCCTGGTCGGCCGCGTTCGCCGCGTCCGGGTGGTAATAGACGAGGAGCTTCGCCGCCGCGGCACCCATCCGCTTCACCTGCTCGACCGACCAGCCGGGCAGGACCCGGCTCACCCGGGCCGTCGGCGGTCCCTCGTAGCCGGTCGCCTCGATCGCGACGAGGAGCCCGGCCGTGGCCGGGAGAGAGCCGTCCGCGATGCATGGGGCCGCGCCGATCTCCGGGTCGAGGAGGGTGCCGGTCGCCGTTTCCGCGAGCGCCCGCACGACCGATCGCTTGAACGCCACCATCTCCTCGTAGGTCGTCGTCTCCGGGGCGTCCGGGTGCAGCTCCTTTCGGAGGTTCTGGCGATGGTCCAGGGCGAGGACGGCGAACGTTCCGCGGGCGGAGGAACACGCCTCCAGGCCGCGTCGCGTGCCGAGCAGGTACGGCATGGGCACCTCGTGCAGATCGCGCTGATCGTACGCCGCGGGCGCGGCGCGGACAACGGCGGACCTGCGCGATTCGCGCAGGAATAGCGTTGACGGCGCGCGTTTCGCGTCACAGTATGCGCACATGCCGCGAGCCGACCGCAGCAGCAGGCTGATCCGCCGCCTCCGCGAGGACGGGCGGGCCAGTGTTGCCACGCTCGCCCGGGACCTGGGCGTCACGCCATCCACCATCCGGCGCGACCTGGCCCGGCTGGCCGACGACGGCACCCTCGTGCGGACTTACGGGGGAGCCGCGCTCCCGGCCGCGGCCCGCGCGGCCGCGTCGGGCCCGACCGCCGAGGCGAAACGGGCAATCGCCGCCGCTGCCGCCGGCCTCGTCGAGGACGGCCAGACGATCGCAATCTCGAGCGGCTCCACCACCCTCGAACTCGCCCGCCGGCTCGTGGATCGGCGCCTGACGGTCATCACGAACGCGCTCGACGTCGCGAGCGTCCTCCTCGATCGCGACGGCATCGAGCTGGTGATCCTCGGTGGCGTCGTCCGCCCGCGGATGCACTCGATGCTGGGCCACCTCGCCGAGCTCGCCCTGCAGGAGCTTCGCGCCGACACCCTGTTCATGGGGATCGGCGCGCTCGACCCCGACCGCGGGCTCATGAACGACTCGATCCCCGAGATCCTCACCGACCGGGCGCTGCGGCGAAGCGCGCGGAGCTGCGTCGTGCTCGCGGACGCCTCGAAGTTCAGCGGCGTTTCGCCCGCGTTCGTCTTCGGGCTCAAGGAGGTCGACACAGTCGTCACCGACGCCGGCGTCGATCCTGCCGACGTCGTGGCCCTGCGGGCCCGTGGCGTCCGCGTCGTCGTGGCCCCGCCGGCCGGAGCCCCCCGTTGAGCGGCGTCCCGAAAGGAGCGCATCCGAACCCATGATCGGAGGCATCATCCCCGCCGAGATCCTTGCCGAAGCCGACGCCATCCGGGCCACGCTCGTCGAGAGTCTGCCGAGCGCCCGGGCGGCCGCGGAGGCGCTGCGCGCCGCCGGGACGCGGCGAATCCACGTGATCGGCAACGGCACCTCGTACCATTCGGCGCTGGCCGCCGCCACGCTCTACCGGCGCCACGCCGGCACGGACGACCCGACGGTGATCGCGCTTCCCGCCGGCGAGTTCCGCACCTACCTGCCGGCCCTCGGCGCCGGCGACGCGGTCATCGGCATCTCGGCCTCCGGTGAGTTCCGCGACGTCCTGGCCGTGGTGCACGAGCTGCGCGGCCGCGTCCCAACGGTCGGGATCGTGCACGTCCCGGACAGCACCCTCGACCGGACCGCGGAGCACGTCGTCCGCTCCGCCGGGGGTCCCAGCAGCGTCCCCGTGATGACGAAGACGTTCGCCTCCACGCTCGCCGCCACGCACCTCGTCCTGGGCGAGCTGCTGGGCGGCGCCCGCGCGGCGGCCCTGCGCGCCGCCCTCGCCGCGGCCGCCGACGACGTGGCGGCGGCCGTCACGGCGGCGGCGCCGCGCGTCGAGCCTCTCGCCTGGGACCTCGTCGACCGCGAGCACGTCTTCGTCGTGGGCAGCGGCAACGCCGCCGCCGCGGCGTACGAGGCGGCTCTCAAGTTCAAGGAGATGGCCCTCGTCCACGCCGAGGGTGCCGAGTCGTGGGAGATGGCATCCGGCGCGGCCACGATCGTCGGGCCGGACAGCGTCGTCGTCGCCCTCGCGCCGGCCGGGCCCGGCCGCGAGGCCACCCTCGACCTGGCCCGCCACGCCGCCGGGTGGGGCGCCCGCATCGTGGAGGTGGGGCCAGGCGACGCGCCGGCGACCCCCGGCGCCGATCACCTGCCGCTCCCCGCGACGGCCACGGAGGACCTCGCCCCGCTCACGGCCGTCGCCCCCGTGGCCCTGCTCGCCTTCGTCCTCGCCCGCCGCCGGGGCCACGATCCCGACCGCCCGGGCTGGGTGGAGCGCTACCACAGCCAGGGGCTGCGCCACATCGTCGGCGTCGGCAACGCCGTCACGGAGGGCTGAGATGCCGCGGATCGTCCTCGTCGGGGCCGGGAGCGTGGAGTTCACCCGCAACCTGCTCGGCGACTTCCTCTCCTACCCGGAGCTCGCGGACGCGGAGATCGTCCTCCACGACATCGACGGAGACCGCCTGGCGACCGCCGAGCGCATGGCCCGCTGGACGGCGGACGCCCTGGGCGCGGCGCCGACGATCCGCGGCAGTCTGGACCGCCGCGAGGCGCTGGCCGGCGCGGACTTCGTGGTCAACACGATCCAGGTCGGCGGCGCCCGCGCGACGCAGGTCGACTTCGACGTCCCTGCCCGCTTCGGCCTCCGCTACACGATCAACGACACGATCAACGTCGGCGGCGTCCTGCGCGGCCTGCGCACGATCCCGGTGGTCCTGGGGATTGCCGCGGAGATGGCCGAGGTCTGCCCCGAGGCGCTCTTCCTGAACTACACGAACCCGATGGGGATGCTCGTGAAGGCGGTCGACGAGGCGATCGGGACGCCGACCGTCGGCCTCTGCCACTCGGTCCACTGGACCGTCCACCGCCTGGCGGAGTACCTCGAGGTCCCCTTCGCCGAAGTCGACGCCCTCGCCGCCGGCGTCAACCACCTGGCCTGGATCCTTCGCCTGGAGCACCGCGGCACGGACCTCTACCCCGCCCTGCACTCCTTCGTCGGTTCGGGCCTCGTGCCCGCCGACGACCTCGTCCGGGCGGACCTCTTCCGGCGCTTCGGCTTCTACCCGACCGAATCGTCGGAGCACCACGCGGAGTACAACCCGTGGTTCATCCCGAAGGGCCAGGTGGAGCCCTTCAACATCCCGATCGGCGAGTACCTCTCGCGCGTCGCGAGCAACCTCGACGAGTACGCCGAAACGAAGCGCCGTCTCGACGCCGGCGAGCCCTTCGAGATCGAGCGAAGCGGGGAGTACGCGGCGGTCATCGTCCACGCCATGACCGCCGGCGCGCCCGCCCGGATCGTGGCCAACGTCCCCAACGCGGGCGGCCGGCTCATCCCGAACCTCGCCGCCGACGCGTGCGTGGAGGTCCCGGCCCTCGTCGACGGCCTGGGGGTCCACCCGGTCGCCGTCGGGCCGCTCCCGCCGCAGTGCGCGGCCTACACCCGCCCCGCCGTCGACTGCCAGGAGCTGACCGTCGCGGCGGCCCTCGAGGAGGACCGCGACCTCGTCTATCACGCCGTGCTCACCGATCCCCAGGTCCAGGCCGCGCTCTCGCTCGACGAGGCCTGGCGCATGACCGACGAGCTGATCGCCGCCGAGGCGGAGTGGCTGCCCGGCTGGCTGGGCGGAACCGCCCCGGATTGGCTGGACTAGGAAGAGGAGGAGAGGCAAATGCGCACGTTCCGAGCATCCCGCGGCCCACGGCTCCTGGCCGTGGCTGCGGCTGCGAGCCTGCTGGTCGCCGCGTGCGGCGGCGGCGGCACTCCGACGCCCACGACCCCGATCGGCCCGACGAGCGGTCCGACCACCGCGCCCGGGTCCGCGGAGCCCTCGGCGACCCCGGCCGGCGGCTACACCGGCCCGGAGGTGACGATCTCCTACTCGATCTGGGGCGACCCGGCCGAGCTCAAGAGCCAGCAGGCGATCGTCGACGCCTTCCACGCCGCGAATCCGAAGATCACGGTCAAGGTCGAGGTGTCCGACTGGGATCCCTACTTCGACAAGCTCCAGACCGGCCTTGCCGGCGGCGCGGCCCCCGACGTCTTCGCGATGGACGGCCCGCTCTTCCCCGACTACCAGTCGCGGGGCGTCCTCCTGGACCTCAAGCCCTATATCGACCGCGACGGCTACGACCTGACCCAGCTCGCGGACCAGGGCGTGGCTGACTTCACGACCGCCGACGGCGGCCAATACGGCCTGCCGCGGGACCTCAACACGGTCGTTCTCTACTACAACAAGACGATGTTCGACGCGGCCGGCCTCGCCTATCCGGACGAGGCCTGGGACTGGGCGAAGTTCGTCGAGGTGGCGAAGCAGCTCACGAAGGACGAGAACGGCGACGGGACCACCGACCAGTGGGGCTTCTACACCGAGACGACCGACATGGAGAACTTCTGGAGCTCGCTCGTCTGGCAGAGCGGCGGCGACCTCCTCAACGCCGACAAGACCGCGACGCTGCTCGGGACGCCCGAGGCGGCCGCCGGCATCCAGTTCCTGCAGGACCTGATCTGGAAGGAGAAGGTCATGCCCGACCCGGCCCTCTTCGCGGAGACCGGCGACGCCTTCGAGCAGGGCAAGGCCGCCATGGAGGCGAACGGCTCCTGGCTGGTGCCCACCCACACGGCGGCCGGCGCCGAGCTGGGATACGCGTTCGGGATCGCCCCGCTGCCGAAGGGTCCGGCCGGCCGGTTCACGTCGGTGAACCCGACGGGCGCCGTCGTCTACCAGGGAACGAAGGCCCCCGACGCGGCCTGGGAGTTCGCCAAGTACCTGGCCAGCCCGGCCGCCCAGGAGCAGCTGATGAAGCTGAAGGCGTCCCTGCCGATCAGCAAGGAAGTCCTGGCGGGCCCGTATGCCACCTCGTTCGAGGGCGCCCAGGTGCTCGCCGACAGCCTCGCCTACGCGAAGCTCAAGCCGTCGTTCGCCGGCTACAACGAGTTCACGACGATCCTCCAGGGCGAGCTCGACACGAACGTCTTCAACGAGCCGAAGAAGACGGCCGCCGAGGCGCTCGCGGACGTCGTGCCGAAGCTCGAGGCGTTCCTCGCGGGCCGGTGACCGCTTCCTCGGCGGGCTCCGGAACGGCCGCCGGCCGATGACCCTCCTGCGTCGCCGCCCCGCCACGGGCTCCGTCCCG
>Ga0315284_10000988_pt1 | contig 39565 bp, 37 predicted proteins | sample YL17G09_16_MG_FD_203696 | JGI IMG/M metagenome (GOLD analysis project Ga0315284, IMG submission 203696) | Sediment microbial communities from Yellowstone Lake, YNP, Wyoming, USA - YL17G09_16 | ecosystem: Environmental > Aquatic > Freshwater > Lake > Sediment | place: USA: Wyoming | collected...
AGGACCTGCGACAGCCCGAGGACCTCGCGCGCCTCCTCGGCGACCGCCAGGTGAGCGAGATGGGGCGGATCGAAGGTGCCGCCCAGGATCCCGATCGGCCCGGAGCCGGCGGGCGTGGTCACCGCCCTTCCTCCTCCCAGGCGTCAGCGCCCCACTCAAACTCCACCCGGCCGATGCGCACGGTGTCGCCGGGCTGCACGCCGGCCCGCCGAAGGGCGCCGTCGATCCCGAGGCGGTCGAGGTCGCGCTGGAAGCGCTCCGCGGATTCCTCGACGTCGAAGTTCGTTTGGACGGCGATCCGCTCGATCCGCCGGCCGTGGACGCGGAAGGCGTCGCCCTCGCGCTCGAGCGTGAAGCCGTCGCCGGCGGCCTCGAGGCGATGGACGACGACGCCCGAGGGCTCCGGCTCGGCGGCCAGGCCCGCGGCGTCGGGAAGGAGCTCGGCCAGCAGCTCGCGGAGGGTGTCCAGGGCGTCGCCGGTGTCCGCCGTGATGGCGACGCACGACAGGCGCTCGGCCCGCCGGGCCGCCGAGAACTCGGGCCACGCCGCCCTGGCCTCCGGCAGGTCCATCTTGTTGAAGGCGACGACGAGCGGCTTCTCCAGGAGAGCGGGATCGTGGAGGCGCAGCTCCTCGCGGATGACGCCGAAGTCCCACTCCGCGTCGCGCGCGGCGCCGTCGACCACGTGGACGAGGACGCGGGTCCGCTCGACGTGACGGAGGAAGGCGTGGCCCAGGCCAGCGCCCGCGGAGGCGCCCTCGATGAGGCCCGGCACGTCGGCGATCGTGGGGCGGCGATCCTCGTCGTCGCCGAGGTCCAACACCCCGAGGTTCGGCTCCAGGGTGGTGAACGGGTACGGCGCGATCTTCGGGTGGGCCGCCGTCAGGGACGCCAGGAGCGTCGATTTGCCGGCGTTCGGGAGGCCCACGAGGCCGATGTCGGCGATGAGGCGGAGCTCCAGCCGCAGCCAGCGCTCCGCGCCGGGCTCGCCCTTCTGAGCGTGCCGGGGCGTGCGGTGGGTCGCCGTGGCGAAATGGACGTTCCCGAGGCCGCCGCGGCCGCCGCGCGCGATGGTGGCCGCCTGGCCCGTGGCCACGAGGTCGGCGAGGAGCTCGCCGGTGGCGTCGTCGAGCACGCCGGTCCCGGGCGGAACGCCCAGGATCAGGTCCTCGCCGGACTTGCCGTGGCGCTTGGCGCCCAGACCGCGACCCCCGGGCTCGGCCCGGAAGTGGTGCTTGTAGCGGAAGTCGAGGAGCGTGGTCAGGCCGGGATCCACCTGCAGCACGATGCTGCCGCCGCGGCCCCCGTCGCCTCCGTCGGGACCGCCCCTGGGAACGTGCGCCTCGCGCCGAAACGTAGCGGCTCCGTCCCCGCCGTCGCCAGCGCGGATCCAGATCTTGACGCGGTCGAGAAACATCTGGGCGATTGTCGCACGGGCGCGGACCGTTGCCGGTCCGCGAGGCCGATCGCGCTCGGGCGCCGGCTAAAGGTAGCCGAGCGGGTTGACCCGCCCGCCGCCGCCCCAGACCTCACCGTGCCACACCTCGAAGTGGAGGTGCGGGCCGGTGGCCCAGCCGCTCGCCCCGACGCGCCCGATGAAGGCGCCCCGTCCGACGCCTTCGCCGTAGGAAACGGCGATCGCCGACAGGTGGTTGTACGTCGTGTAGAGGCCGCTGCCGTGGGCGATCCAGACCTGGTAGCCGCCGCCGTTGTTCTTCCAGCCGGCGTAGATCACGGTCCCGGTCGCGGCCGCCTTGACCGGAGTCCCGTAGTCGGCCGCGATGTCGAGCGCCCGGTGCCCGTAATGGGAGTACTGGCTGATGTACCCGCCGGCGACCGGCCAGGCGAACGCGCCGCCGGAGTACTGGGCGGGCGGGCGCGTGATGGTGCGTGAGGTGGTCGACGGCCGGCTGACGGTGGCGACCCGGACGACCGGGCGCCTGGTCGGCTTCGGGGTGGGGATCGGCGCGCCCCGGGCGCCGGGAACGATCAGCACCTGGCCAATGACGAGGGTCTCGTCGGTGAGGGCGTTCGTCGCGACGATGTCGGCCGCGTCCACCTTCTTCGCGCCGGCGATCGTGGCCATCGTGTCGCCCGCCTTGACCGTGACGACGAGCCCGTTGACGGGCGGGATCACGAGGACCTGGCCGATCTTCAGGTCGTCCTTCGACTTCAGCTTGTTCGCCCACCAGATCGTCATCATCGAGACGCCGGTCCTGCTGGCGATCCCCGTCAGCGTGTCGCCCGACCGGACCTTGTACGTCCGGAGCTGGCTGCGCCCATCCTCGACCGTCGTGTCCACCACGACGGGCTTGAGAAGCGTGCCGTCCGCGAGGAACTGGCCGGCCACGTCGGGGGCACCGTAGGTCGACCCCTGGCCCAGGGCCACGTTGGCGGCGGTCTCGCCGAAGCCGAGCCCGGGGTCGGTCCCGGCGCCGTCGTTGGGGCCCAGGATGCGGGCGTCGTCGTTGGGGCCCAGGATGCCGGCGTCCACGTTGGGGCCGACGTCGCCGCCAACCACGAGGCGCGGCGCGAAGCCCGCTCCCTCGGTCGCGCCGGTCGAGCTGGTCGCGAGGCCGGGGACCGCGGTAACGGAGGCGACCAGCAGGAAGCCGGCCACGAGGACGGGAACGAGGCGTTCGGGGGATTCGAGGCGCCGCAGGAGCGCGGCGGGGGTGCGGGCCGGCCGGGCGGCCGGGCCGGCCGACGCCGTCGCCGCCAGGCGGCCGGACGCGGCGCGAAATGCGGCGTCGGCGCGGCGGGCGAGGCCCAAGCCGGGGCGATGCGGGGATTCGACCCGGGAGTCCGGGCCGGTGCCGTCACCGCGCAATCGCGACCGGAGTCGGCGCGCGGCGACCGTCGCGTTCAGCAATACGATCTCCTGGAGAGAGGACTGCGGCTTCAGCGCGGGGACGCGCGCTTGGGGACGAGGCCGTCGCCCGATGGACGCGGTATGGAGCTGGGGTCTCGATACGCGTTCTGGAGCCCGTCTCCCGGTCGGGCGTCAGTCGGCACGTTACCAGAGGATCGACGAACCGGCAACGTGGGCCCCGTTCGGAAGACCAGGCCAAACGGCCCCTTCCATAGGCCAAATGGCCCTAGCCCGAGCCCTCGCCCGCCGTCGCCCGGGCCGCCAGCCCGACGGCCTACCCGGTGGTCGAGTCGGCGCTCTTCTGCAGCGAGGCCAGGAACATCGCGTTGTTGTCGGTCTTGGCCAGGCGGTTGAGGAGGAGCTCGATCCCCTCATTCGTGCCGACGGCGGAGAGCATCCGGCGCATCGTCCAGACCATCTTGAGAACCGGCTCCTCGAGGAGAAGCTCCTCGCGCCGGGTGCCCGAGCGCTGGACGTCGATCGCCGGGAAGATCCGCTTCTCGGCGAGCTTGCGGTCGAGGATGAGCTCGCTGTTGCCGGTCCCCTTGAACTCCTCGTAGATGACGTCGTCCATGCGGGAGCCGGTGTCGACGAGGCACGTGGCGATGATCGTGAGCGAGCCGCCCTCCTCGATCTTCCGCGCCGCCCCGAAGAACCGCTTCGGCGGATAGAGGGCGATCGGGTCGATGCCGCCCGAGAGCGTCCGGCCCGACGGCGGGAGCGCGAGGTTGTAGGCGCGCGTCAGGCGGGTCACCGAGTCGAGGAGGATGACCACGTCGCGGCCGGTCTCGACCTGCCGCTTCGCGATCTCGAGGGCCATCTCGGCCACGTGGGTGTGGTTCTCGGTGGGCTCGTCGAAGGTGGACGAGATGACCTCGCCCATCACGGAACGGCGCATGTCCGTGACCTCCTCCGGGCGCTCGCCGATGAGCGCGACCATGAGCAGGATGTCGGGGTAGTTGGCCGTGATCCCGTTGGCGATGTTCTTGAGGAGCATCGTCTTGCCGGCCTTCGGCGGGCTGACGATGAGGGCACGCTGCCCCTTCCCGATCGGGTTGACGATGTTGACGAGCCGCTGGCTCAGGTTCTTCGGATCCGACTCGAGGTTGAGCAGCTCGATGGGGTGGATGGGCGTGAGGTCGCCGAAGTGCGGCCGGCGGCGCGCCGTGTCGGGATCGACCCCGTTGACGGTGTCGACGCGCAGCATGCCCCAGTACTTCTCGCCCTCGCGCGGAGCGCGGACGGTGCCGCCGACGCGGTCACCGATGCGGAGCCCGAAGCGGCGCACCTGGCTGGAGCTGACGTAGACGTCGTCCGGCCCCGGCATGAGCCCATGGCGGCGGAGGAACCCGTAGCCCTCGTCGACGACGTCGAGGATCCCGGTGACGTAGGACTGGCCGAGCCGCTCGGACTGGCGCTGGAGGATCGCGTCGACGAGGTCGTCGCGGCGCCCGACGTCGCGGGTCTCGACCTCGAGCTCCTGCGCGGTGGCGCGGAGCTCGGCCGCACTCATCTCACGCAGCTCGGCGGCCCCGATCTCGGGGCCCTCGTCGGTACTGCCGTTCTGCTCGTCGACGTCGGGGAAGCCGGCGCCCCGCTGCCCCTGGAGGCGGCGGCGGGGGCGGCGGTTGCGGGTGCGCTGCGGGTCGGGACCGTTCGGCATGGGAGTAGGCGTCACCTGCGGGGAGGGGGTCGGTCCTCGAGGACCGAGGGGATGGGCGCACGGGCGCGGAATCGGATACGCGGCGGCGGTGCGCGTGGGGTAAGCGGAGCATACGCGGCCGATCCGCGTCGCGTCAACGCCATGTGCACGTTCTGTGAACGTTCTTGTCGGAGGACAGGGATTCTGTCCGAGTTGGGGGGACAGTGACCTTGTCACCCTCACCGCCATGGGGAGGGGGACGATCAGTTTGGACAGCCGCGCCCAGCTCCGTGCCCCGCTCCCCGCGCTTGCCGCGCTTGCCGCGCTCCGTGCCCCACTCCCCGCGCTTGCCGCGCTTGCCGCCCGCTCCGTGCCGGGATATCAGCACCACCAGTAACGGAACGGATTCGCGGGTCGGCAACGCCTCGGATCTGGCCCCTGCACCCACGAAGGTCGTGCCCGCGAGATGGATTCGAGCGTCGGCCGTCACGCCCGGAGCGTCGGCGGTGCTCGGCGGGAGCGTTCTCGGACCGCGGCGGCGGCGGCCCCGGTTGGTTCCCCGTCGGTTACTGATGTGGCTGATGAAGCGACCGATTCGGGCGCGGGCGGCGGGCGCCGTGCGGGCAGCAGGCGGCGGGCGGCGGGAGCCGGGAGAGGCGTGTGCCTGCGGCGGGCGCCGTGCGGGCAGCAGGCGGAGGGCGGCGGGCGGCGGGCGCCGTGCGGGCAGCAGGCGGAGGGCGGCGGGCGGCGGGCGCCGTGCGGGCAGCAGGCGGAGGGCGGCGGGCGGCGGGCGCCGTGCGGGCAGCAGGCGGCGGGCGGCGAATTGCGGCGTTCCGCGCGGCGTGCGCCCGGCGGGGACGGCGCGGCTACCCCTTGGCGGCGGCTTCCTTCGTCGCCTTGGCCCAGTCCGCCTTGAAGAGCTCGATGCCCCGGTCCGTCAGCGGGTGGTGGACCATCTGCTTGAGGACCTTGAAGGGGATCGTGGCGATGTGAGCGCCCGCGAGCGCGGCGTCGGTCACGTGGCGGGGGTGGCGAACCGAGGCCGTGATGATCTCGGCGTCGTATTCGTGGAGGTTGATGATGTCCGCCAGCTCGCGGATCACCGTCATCCCGTCCTCGTTGACGTCGTCGAGGCGCCCCACGAACGGCGACAGCAGCGATGCCCCGGCCTTCGCCGCGAGCAGCCCCTGGTTCGCCGAGAAGAGGAGCGTGCAGTTCGTCTTGATCCCCTCGTCGGCGAGCCGGCTGATCGCCTCCAGGCCGTTCTCCGACATGGCGATCTTGACCACGATGTTGGGGGCGAGGGCGGCGAAATGGCGACCCTCCACGAGCATCCCGTCGACGTCGTCGGCGATCACCTCGGCGCTCACGGGGCCGGAGGTGAGCTTGCAGATCTGGCGCAGGACGTCGTCGTAGGAGCCGCCCACTTTCGCGTAGAGGCTGGGGTTCGTGGTGACGCCGTCGATCACGCCCCAGCGAATGCCGGTGCGGATCTCGTCGATGTCGGCGGTGTCGAGGAAGAGCTTCATCGGGGGCCTCCGGGCGAGCGGTCAGGAGAGGGCGGACAAGGGTTTCCGGACAGTGTACGCGGGCCCGGGTGGCGGCCCGGACGGCCCGGAATCAGGCGCGCTCCGCCCCGGAGACGGGGGCCTCCGGCGCGAACGCCGGTGCGGCCCGGCCACCTCGTGCCCGCAGCACGGGCTCCCGTCCGTCCCGGAGCGCGACCGCCGTCGCGATGAAGCCGTCGAAGAGCGGGTGCGGTCGCTCCGGCCGGCTCTTGAACTCCGGGTGGAACTGGCTGGCCACGAACCAGGGGTGGTCGCGCAGCTCCACGATCTCCACGAGGCGCCCGTCCGGCGACTGGCCGGACAGGATCATGCCGGCCGCCTCGAGCGTGGCCCGGTAGCGGTTGTTCACCTCGAAGCGGTGGCGATGCCGTTCGTAGACGACCTCGTCGCCGTAGACCGCGTGGGCCTTGGAGCCCGGCGTCAGGCGCGCCGGGTAGAGCCCCAGGCGCATCGTGCCGCCCTTCTCCTCGAGGTCGCGCTGGTCCGGCATGAAGTCGATGACCGGGTGCTCGGTGAACATGTCGAACTCGGTCGAGTTGACATCCTGCGAGCCGGTCACCTGGCGGGCGAACTCGATGACCGCGCACTGGAGCCCCAGGCAGAGGCCCAGGTACGGGACTCGGCGGCCGCGGGCCCAGCGGGCGGCGAGCACCTTCCCCTCGATCCCGCGGTGGCCGAAGCCTCCCGGGACCAGGACCCCCGCGGCGCCGCCGAGCTCCAGCCCCACGTTCTCCTCGGTCAGCGTCTCCGAGCTGACCCAGCGGACCTTCACGTCGACGTCGTTCGCCCAGCCGGCGTGCTTGAGCGACTCGGTCACGGAGAGGTAGGCGTCCGGCAGCTCGATGTACTTGCCGACGAGGGCGATCTCGAGCTCCGGCTTGGCTCGCTTGATCCGCTCCACGAGGTCGCGCCAGGCCGAGAGGTCGGGCGCCGCGGCGGTCGCGCCAAGCCCGAGGTCGCGCACGAGCAGGTCCCCGAGGCCGGCCTCCTCGAAGAGCAGCGGGACCTCGTAGATCGTCTCCGCGGTCTCGGCCGGGATCACGGCCTCGAAGGCGACGTCGGTGAAGAGGGAGATCTTCTCCCGGATCTCGTCGCTGACCGGGTGGTCCGAGCGCAGGATGATCACGTCGGGCTGGATGCCGATCCCCCGCAGCTCCTTCACGGAGTGTTGGGTCGGCTTCGTCTTCAGCTCGCCGGTCGCCTGGAGCGCGGGGAGCAGCGTCACGTGGACGTAGACCACGTTCTGGCGCCCGACGTCCTTGCGCATCTGGCGGATCGCCTCGAGGAACGGGAGGCTCTCGATGTCGCCGACCGTCCCGCCGACCTCCACGATCACCACGTCGGCACCGCCGTCGCGCGAGACGCGCTGGATGCGCTCCTTGATCTCATTCGTGATGTGGGGGATCACCTGGACCGTGCCGCCCAGGTAGTCGCCCCGGCGCTCCTTGGCGATGACGGCCTGGTAGATGCGGCCGGTCGTCACGTTGGAGAGCTGGGAGAGGTTCTCGTCGATGAACCGCTCGTAGTGCCCCAGGTCGAGGTCCGTCTCGGCGCCGTCGTCGGTGACGAAGACCTCGCCGTGCTGGTACGGCGACATCGTCCCCGGGTCGACGTTGATGTAGGGGTCGAGCTTGAGGACGGAGACGGAGACGCCGCGGGACTTGAGGATGCGCCCGATGCTGGCGGCGGTGATGCCTTTGCCGAGCGAGGAGGTGACGCCTCCGGTCACAAAGACATACTTCGCCACGGGCACGGTCCTCCGGGGGTTTTTCCGATGCTACCGGATCCGGGCTCCGGGTGCCAGCGATTGGGGCCGCCCGCAGGGTTGCACTTCGGATTCGATCGGCTCGCCCGTCAGGCCGGCAGCAGGTCGATCGAGTCCCGGTGGCGCGGGCGGAGGAGACTGAAGTGGCGCCGATCGAGCGTCGCGAGCTTCGGCTCGCCGAGACGCTCGACGACGGCGAGGACCGCGGCGTCGACGAACCCGATGTCGGCGTCCGCGTAGCGGTCGCACAGCTCGCGAACGCGTGCGTAGTCGGACGCGGTGAGATCAGCGACGACGTACGCTCCCGCCTCGATGTCGGTCAGCAGGGCGACGAGCGCCCCCGGGCCGAGCCGCTGATGGATCCAGTAGTCCACCTCCACCAGCACGGGCGCCGGGATGACGAGCGGCTCGTGGGCCGCCTCGATCAGGGCCCGGCATGCGGCATGGTCCTGGTCGGAGCGGTCGAGCGACGCGTAGAGCGGCCCTGTGTCCAGAATCAGCGCCATGGCCGAGGCGCGGGCCGAATCTCGCCGGCGAGGCGGCCGGTATCGCTCGTCCCCGACGCGCCGATCCCGAGGCTCCGCGGCTTCGGGGCGTGCCGCTCGACGGCCTCGTCGATCGCCTCGCGGATCAACGCCGCCATCGAGATCCCGCGCTCGGCCGCGATCTGTCGCAGGCGCCGGCGCATGTCTTCGTCCAGCGACAGGGTGGTGCGATTCATGGTGTCATGCTATCACCCTTTATGTCACCGGACCTGGCCTTCGGCCCGCCGGAAGACGCCTGGCATGGAGCGTGGGTACCCGTATCGGCCACGCAGGTCGAGCCGGCACCCGCGCGGTGGTGCCCCGAATAGGGGCGGAACCGGACGCGCGCCCCAGGGCGCTCCGGCGGCGCGCTCCACCGCACCCGCCTGGCCGTCAGGGTCCAGGTGGTTCCCGGAAGCGCCTGCCCTCGGTGCCCACCTCGTGGAACGCCCCCGTTGCCGCCCGCTGCCGGACGTCCGCTCGCCCTCGATGCGCGGCTGGGTCCCCTTCGAGGAGTTCGCCCGCTTCGAACGCTGGGCGTAGCGGCTGGACCGAGCGGCCGGCCGGCCGCCTACCCCCTGCCGTTCCCCGTCGCGCGCCCGTCGAGCGGCCGCGGCACCGTCCGCCCCGGCTCCCAGGCCTCCGGGCCGCAGATGAAGTCCGGGCGCAGCGGCCGGTGCGTCGCCCGCCAGGCCGGGAGGTCGGTGGCGGTCGCCGGGAGGCGCCCGTCGGCGAGGGCGGCCCGGAGCCAGGCCTCGATCTCGGCGAAGCGGTCCCACTCCACGAAGTCGCGGCCGGTGGCCCGGCCCCACGCAAGGAGGGCATCCTTGGCCCACACGATGTCGGCGTGGTGGGCGGCGTAGCGATCGCTCTGCCCGTCGCCGATGAAGACGACCACCCGCCCGCCGGCCTCGTGGGCCCGTACCCGCTCGCGCTTGCAGGTGCCGCAGACGAAGCACGCCGGATGGCCGTACGGGAAGGTCAGTCGCCCGTCGCCGTCCACGTCGTTGTCGTTCGTGGCGACCGGGAGGCCGGCCAGCGCCGAGTCCAGGCGAGCGAGGTTCGAGGCCACGTAGAAGCCGAGGCCATCGCTCACGATCTCGACGGCGGCGCCGGCCTCGCGGACCGCCGCCACGAACGGCACGAACGTCTCGTCCTGGGGGATCGCGGCGACCACGGACCGCAGCAGCTCCCCGTCGCGCGGCAGGACCTCCATGTCCCACTGCATCAGCTCGCGGGAGCCGGCCCGGCCCGCGTCATAGTCGGCTTCCTTCGCGGCGACGACCGCCGCGTCCACGAGCGCGTGCCCGGAGAGGAGCTCGGTGCCGACGTCGTGGCGCGAGACGGTGCCGTCGTAGTCGATGAGGACGCTGATGGGAGCGCCGCTCGCGGGAAGGACGGGAAGCAGGGGCGCGCGCGTCACCGGCGGGTCAGGCCTCCATGAGCGGCGTGGGCTCGGGCACGCGGCGCCCGCCCGGCGGCGGTCCGGCCGGGGCGCGGCGGGCGATGAGGATGCCGGCGATGATCACGGCGCCGCCGAGCACCTGGCCCGCCAGAACCGGCTCACCGAGCGCCACGGCCGCGAAGAGCACGGCCAGCGCGGGGAGGAGCAGCTGGAGGTTCGCCACCCGGCTGGGCCCGACCACGGCGATCGCCCGGAAGATCAGCACGTTCGCGAGGCCGCCGGCGACGATCCCCGAGTAGGCGATCGCGGCGAGCGTCTCCGGGGTCACCCAGGCGGGCCCGGCGGCGGCCAGCTGAAGGCTCCCGGGGATCGCCATGACGACCGTCCCAAAGAGGATCGCCCAGGTGGTCAGCCGCAGAGGCGAGAGCGTCGCCAGGAGAGGCGCGGAGAGCGCGAGGTACGAGCCCCAGCAGACCGCCGCGCTGAGCGTGAGGAGGTCGCCGACGCCGGCCAGGCTCAGCCCGCGCGCCGCCACCACGAGCGCCACGCCCGCGAAGCCCACGACGGCGCCCAGGAAGCGCGCCCGGTGCGGCGCCTCCGTCCGCATCGCCACGGCCACGAGCACGGTCCAGATCGGCGTCGTGGCCACGAGGAGCGCCGAGGTACCGGCCGTGGTCACCGTCAGGCCGCTCGCCCAGAGAACCTGGTAGACGCCGAAGCCGAACCCGCCGAGGATCGTCAGCGGGAGGATGACCACGCGTGGAATCCCCGCCGATCCCTCGCGCCGGCGCAAGATGACGAGCAGGACGAGCCCGGCGAGCAGGAAGCGGATCAAGGCGAACCCGATCGGCGGGACCGTCGCGATCGCGCCCTTGATGATCACGAAGTTGGCCGCCCAGGCGACCATCACGAGGAGGGCGCCGGCCTCTACCAGGCGTCTCGCGTCCGCTCCGGCGCGGGCCCCGGGACCGGTCGCCGCGAGCCCGTCGCCGTCGGGCATGGAAACGGCCCCGGTCGCCGCCCGCGGCGCCGGGGCCGTCGTCTCGTCGATGGGGGTCAGACGCCTTCCTGCTCGAGCTCGAGGGCTTCCTCATCGCTCTCCTCGGTCAGCTTCAGCCAGACGAAGAGCCCGGCAAGCACAACGAGCGGGATGACGACGGCCGCCGCGAGGAGGATCCCCAGGATGGTCGCCACGGTCTTGAGGGCCTTCATGGCCTGCCTCCTTCTGGAGGGTCCTACTGCCGAAGCTGCGGAGCCTCCGTGATCATCGCCTCGATGTCGTCTTTCGTGAACTCGGCCAGGGTGTGGTGCGCACCGGCCTGCCCGACCCTCTGCAAGCGGACCACGAAGGCGCCGTCCTGCTCGAAGAAGAAGATGTCGTGCGGTCGCTCGCCGTCCATCCAGCGCCCGAGGACGCGGAAGGACTTCTCATAGTAGCCCGCCTTCGACCAGTCGGGCGGCGTCCCGGCCTCGGCGTCGCGCCGCGCCATCGCCTCGTCCATGAAGCGGGCGATGTCGTCGTCGAGGAACGTGAGGGTCTCCTTGACCTGGCGCCCCACCGACTCCGACCACGTGCCGGTGGCGCCCTCGATGACGAGGCCCTGGACGATGAACCCATCGGGCGCCTCGAGCAGGAGGACGTCGCGCATCCCGCGCTGGTCGAGGAAGGCCCCGATCGAACGCAGGACCTCCTCGAAGTCCTGGCGCGGGCTCCCGTCGTAGATGCGCATGACGCCTCCCCGGCCCGCCTCCCGCGGGATGCTGTCCGGCCTCAGCTGCCGGTCGTCTGGTCGATCAGGCCGCGCTCGCGCGCCACGCGCTCGAACGCGCGAAAGATCGCCACGCTGCCGAGTGTAAGCACGGCGGTGGAGACGCACAAGGCGATCAGGACGATCGTGTCGTCGAAGCCGGCCAGCACGCCGGGGGTCGGGAGCCCCAGGAGTGCCCGGCGGACGCCCTCCAGCCACCAGGTGGTCGGCAGCGCGAGGGCGACGGGCTGGAGGGCGGCAGGCAGGAGGTCGGGCGGGAAGATGGCGCCCGAGAGGAGGTAGAGGCCGCCGGCGATCGCCTCAGGGTAGCTCCAGGACTCGCGCCGGGTCGTGAGGCAGAGCCCGGCCACGGTGAGGCCGAGAGCCACGATGGCGACCAGCCCGACCGCCATCGACGGGACGAAGAGCCGCCAGTCTATGGCGGCGAGGTCGATCTGCACGCCGAGGAAAAGCACGCCCACGAGAAGAGTGATCAGGAACCCGGCCACGGCCGTGAAGAGCTGGCCCGCCGCACGGCCGACGAGGAACGGCAGGAGGGCCACGGTGCTCACGACGACGTACTTGAGCATCCGGTAGCGCTCGCGATCGTCGAGAACCGCCCACACCAACCCGGAGAGCCCCCCTCCGACGAAGGTCCAGCACGCGCTTCCGACGACGAGGAAGCCGACGTAGTCCGGGCGGCCGCCGCCACCCACGATCCAAACGATCGCCACGAGGACGAGGGCGGCGCCGACCGGCCGCGCCACGGCGTAGACCGCGAAGAGGAACGGGTCGGTCCAGTTCGATTCGATGGCCCAGCCCAGGCGGGCGCCGGTCGCCAGGGAGCGCCATGCCGGCGTCCCGCGGCGGGGCACGCCCGGGCCGGCGGCGGCGCCCGGGATCCCGCGGTGGTGGCCGTGCCGGTCGACGGCGCGTCCGGTCACTGCCAACGCGCCATGAGGCGGCCCTCGGCGCGGGCCCGCCGCTCGAAGTAGCGCAGCGCGATCCGGGCCAGGAGGAGGAAGACGACCGCCATCACGACGAGGATCGCGGCCTCGGCGAGCGGCGGCAGGACCCCGATGTCGGGGACCTGGGTGAACGTGAGCTGGCGCATGGCGTCCAGCCCCACGGCGAGCGGGAGCAGCCCGATTGCCAGAGCCGCCAAGGGTCCCAGCACCTTCACGGGGGCGTAGAGACCGCCCAGGAAGTAGACCGGCTCCTGGAAGAGGTTGGCCAGGTGCCACGCCTCGCGGCCCCAGAACAGGAAGAGGCTGGCCATCAGCATCCCGAGCCCGTACAGCGCGACGAGCGTCAGGAGGAAGACCGCGCCGAGCAGGAGCCACTGGTCGATGGCGTACTGGACGTCGAAGAGAACGGATCCCATGGCGATGATCACGAGCGCCCGGGTGGCGGTCATGTAGAGGCCGCCCACCGCCATCCCAACGAGGATGCTCATCATGCTGATGGGCGCCGTGAAGTAGATCTCCAGGTTGCCCTCGCCGCGATCCCAGTAGAGCTGGGCGCCCATCGCCCACAGGACGTTGAGCCAGAACGCGGTCATCGCCCCGCCGAGCACGGCGAAGCCGATGTATGCCTCCGGCGCCTCGAGCGCCCGGTAGACGAGGACGAACGCGCAGGTCGAGAGGAACGGGAGCGCGATCTCGAAGAAGATCCACGACTTCTCGCGGAGGCTGCCGCGGACGCGCGGGTAGGCTCGCCCGGTGACCGCCCGCAGGTTCGTGGCGAGCACCCGCCGGAAGCCCCACGCGGACGCCTCGGTCGGGCCGGCCGCCGGGTCGCGGGCGTACGGGGAGCTGCTCATCCAGGCGTCGGCGCAGGGCGGCCAGCTTCGTCCGCCTCGTCCGTCTCATCGAGCCCGCGCCCGACCAGCTCCACGAAGACATCCTCCAGGGTCGGCTCCGACTTGGCGAGGCCGCGCAGCCGCACGCCTGCCGCGGCGAGCGCCGCCACCACCCCGGCCAGGGCGCCATCCTCAGCGAGAGCGAGGCTCACCGTGACGCCGTCGGGGGAGACGACCCCAGGCCCCGCCGCGCTGAGGACGGCCGACAGGACGCCGGGAAGCCGCGCCAGCGAGGCCGTCCCGTCAGGGAGCCGATCGACCTCGATCCGGAAGAGCGACTCTTTCTGGACCCGCCGCTTCAGCTCGGCCGGCGTGCCCAGGGCCAGGATCCGACCGCGGTCGACGATCGCGACGCGGTCGCAGAGCTCGTCGGCCTCGGCCATGTAGTGCGTGGTCAGGAGCGCGGTCCGCCCCGGCATGGCCGCCCGCCAGTTGCGGAAGTGATCCCGGACATCGCGGGCCGCGGAAACGTCCAGGCCGAGTGTCGGCTCGTCCAGGAAGAGGATCCACGGGTCGTTGATGAAGCCCCGGGCGAGGTTCAGCTTCTGGCGCTGGCCGGTGGACAGCGCGCTGACGCGCTGCAGCCGCTGCTCGGCGAGCCCCACGAGGTCGATCAGCTCGTCCGTGCGACGCCAGCCCTGGCGCGTGCCCAGCCCGTAGAACTGGCTGAACATCCAGAGCTGCTCGCGGACGGTGAGGATGCCGTAGCCAGACTGCTCGCCGCCCGAGACCATGTTCATCACGCGCCGGATCCGGGCGGTCTCGGTCACCACGTCGAAGCCGGCGACGCGGGCCGTCCCCGATGTCGGGAGCAGGAGCGTCGTGAGGATCTTGATGAGCGTCGTCTTGCCGGCCCCGTTCGGGCCCAGCAGCCCGAAGAGCTCGCCGGCGGGGACCTCGAGGTCGACCCCGTCGAGCGCGACGACTGGGTTCGGCTTCGCCTTGTAGATCCTGCGGAGGGCGCGCGCCTCGATGGCGGGGCCCGGCGTGGGCGGGGTCATGTCGCGCCGGTCTGCAGGATCGCGCTCACCGCGCGCGCACCGCGATCGCCGCGTTGCTCGTGCGCAGGGTGATGGACGGGCCGCCCGTGCCCAACGGCGCCCTGGAGGGTGTCGCCGCTCGCGGCACCGGTCGTCCGGATGACGAAGCCGTCCAGCGTCACGCTCGCATTCGCGCGAGGGCCGCGGCGAGACGGCCGGCTACCCGGGCGTTGTTGATGATGAGCGCGGTGTTGGCGCGAACGGACCTGCCGTCCGTCAGGTCCGCGACCCGCCGGAGGACCCACGGCGTGAGGGCAGGCCCGTGGATCCCGGCCGCCTCCGCCTCGGCGGTGGCGCGCGCGATGGCGGCCATCGCCTCGGAGCGCGGAAGCTCGTCCGCCTCGGGAACGGGCACGCAGATCAGCACGCCGCTCCCCAGCAGCTCCAGGTGGACGGCCGCCAGGGCCGCCGCCGCCGCCTCGTCCGGCACCGACTGGGGCGCGGGGATCCCGGAGCCGCGCGAGAAGAAGCCCGGCAGCTCGTCGGTGCCGATCGCGACCACGGGGACGCCGCGCGTCTCGAGCACCTCGAGCGTCGCCGGGACGTCGAGGATGGCCTTGGGCCCGGCGCACACGACGACGACCGGCGTCCGGGCCAGCTCCTCGAGGTCGACCGAGACGTCCACGCTGGGCGGGCGGAGGCGGTTGTCGGGACCGACGGAGGACTCGAAGGCGCCGGCGTGGACACCGCCGATCCCGCCGGTGGCGAAGACCCGGATCCCGGCGGCGTGGGCGACGAGCATGGTGGCCGAGACCGTGGTGGCGCCCCAGCCGCCGGCGGTCAGCGCACCCGCCAGCGTCGGGCGGGCCACCTTCCGGACGCCCGGCCTCGTGGCGAGCGTCTCGAGAGCGCGGCCGCCGAGGCCCACGAGGATGCGGCCGTCGCGGATGGCGACCGTAGCGGGGACGGCGCCGCTCTCGCGGACGGCGGCCTCCGAAGCCGCGGCCACCTCCACGTTCTGCGGGAACGGCAGGCCGTGGCTGATGAGGGTGGATTCGAGGGCGACGACCGGGCGGCCCGCCGCGAGCGCGTCGGCGACCTCCGGGGCGACGTCGAGGCGGGCGCGAAGGGCGGTGAGGCGCGGATCGTCGGCCATGCCCGCAGCGTAGCGCGGCGCGGTCCCGGCCGTCCCGCGCCTGCCCCGGCGGACTACCCTGAGCACATGGTTCGATCGATCGCTCCGGCCGCCCTGATCCGCCGCCAGGTCGTCCTCGAGGAGCACGACCCACTCCCCGACGGGGGCGGCGCGGTCGTCGTCCGGCGCTTCGTCTACGGCGAGACCTACCGCTCGCACCTCCTGCTCGTCCGGTTCGGCGGTCGTTCCGCGGCCGGGCCGCGAGCCCTGACCGGCGGCGCCGTGCGCGACACCCGCCCGCGCGAGTCCCCGGACGGCCGCCGGGTTGCCTTTCTCCGCTCCTTCCCCGACGACCCGGACCGCCCGACCGCCGTGATGGTCCAGGCCCTCGACGGTGGGGAGCCCTGGGTCCTGTGGGCGCCGGAGCACGGTGTGTCCGAGATGGCCTGGTCGCCCGACGGGCGCCGGATGGCGTTCGTCGCTGCCGCGAAGGAGAGCCGCTTCATCGTCGGAAAGGAGACGAAGGGCCGGGTCGTCACCGCCCGCCGGATCACCCGGACCGACTGGCGCTGGGACGAGGTGGGCCACCGCGACCGCTGGGACCAGGTCTGGGTCGGCCCGGTGCGCGAGGGCGCCACGCCCCGCCAGCTGACCCGCGACGAGGCAGACGCGAAGTCGATCGCGTGGGCGCCCGACGGGCTGGCGATCGCCTTCGTCGCCGATCCCCACCCCGACGCCGACCTGCGGCCGCTCCCCTCGATCTGGGCGGTGCCTGCGGGTGGCGGCGCCCCGCGGGAGGCCGTTCGCCTGGCGGGGTACGCCGGATCGCCGGCCTTCTCGCCCGACGGGCGCTGGCTCGCGTGCGTCGGCGTCGACGTGGCCGACCCGCTCGACGACGAGATCCCCGGGCTCTTCGTCTCACGCTTCGACTCCGACGGGGCCGGCCCGGCGCCCGCCGTGGCGCTCGCCCCCGACCTCGATCGCCCGATCGGCGCCCACAACGACACCGACCTGAACGGCTGGATGGCGGCGTCGAGGCACGGGCCGTTCTGGGAGGCGCCGGACGCGCTGGTGACGCTCGTGAGCGAGGCCGGCCGCGTCCGGCCGTGGCGCTTCCCGTTCGACCCGGAGACGGGCCGCCCGGCCGGCGCCCCCGCGCGCCTCACCGCTGCCGACGTCGCCGCCTGGACCCTCGGCGTCGCCGGCGGCGTCGTCTCCATCGTGGCCACCATCGACGACCGCCCAATGGAGCTCGCGACCATCCAAGGCTCCGGCCCGCGTGCCCGCGTCCGCCCCCGCACGACCCTCGGCGGCGCGTGGCGGCGCGGCGTTCCGTGGCCGGAGATGCGGCGGGTCGAGGCGCCCGGCCCCGGCGGCCCCATCGAGACCTGGATCGTCTCCCCTGCCGGAGCCGGTGATGGACCGCTGCCCACGGTCGTCAACGTCCACGGTGGCCCGCTCGGCGCCTGGTCACCGGCGCCCTCGCTCGAGAACGTCCTCCTGGCGTCGCGCGGGTGCCGGGTGATCCTGCCGAACATCCGCGGTTCGGCCGGCTACGGCCGGGCCTGGATCTCCCCCCAGCTCGGCGACTGGGGAGGGGTCGACGCCGCCGACGTCCTCGCGGCCGTCGACCACGTCGTGGGCCTCGGGCTCGCGGACCCAGCGCGGCTCGGCATCCTGGGGTCCTCGTACGGCGGCTTTATGGTCAACTGGCTCGTCGGGGCCGCTCCGGACCGGTTCGCCGCCGCCGTCTCGGAGGCCGGCGTGACGAACCAGGTCAGCGACTGGGCGAACACCGATTCAGGGCCGGAGTACGACCGGATGGCAGGCCTGGGCGACCCGTTCACCGAGGAAGGGATCGCGAAGCTGTGGCGCCAGTCGCCGCTCCGCTTCGTCTCTGGCATCCGGACGCCCTTGCTGCTGCTCCAGGGGGAGGCCGACCTGCGTTGCCCGGCCGCCGACAACGAGCAGCTCTTCGTCGCGCTCCGGCACCTCGGCCGCGAGGTCGAGTACGTCCTTTACCCGAAGTCATGGCACACCTTCGCGATCACCGGCCGCCCCGACCGCCGGATCGATCGCAACGAGCGGATGCTCGCCTGGTTCGACCGCTTCCTGAAGGGCTGACACGGGGCGGGGCCGGGGCGTCGAACGCGCCGGACCTGGCAGTGGCGGGCGGGGCCGTAGCGTGGCCCGGGCCGGCGGGCGCGGCCGTCCCTACGGGAGCAGCGCCAGCTCCGGCCGCGGGGCGGCCAGCTGACGAGCCGCGGCACGGTGTCCCGCGACGACGGCGCGGCGAAGGATCGCCGGCGTGGTCGCCCGCCCAGCCGCCAGCCACGCGGCGAGGAACCCGGCATCGAAGGCGTCGCCGGCGCCGGTGGTGTCTCCGGTCATGATGGGGCGGGTGGCGACCTCGAACCGCGTGGCGGCCAGGCCGGGGCGGCGGGCCACGACGGTCGCGCCGCCCGCGCCGCGCTTCACGACGGCGACCGCGGCGAACGCGAGAAGGCCCTCGAGGTCGCCGTCGCCCAGGAAGGCGGCGGCTTCGGCAGCGTTCGTGAAGAGCAGGTCGGGGGCCGGGTCGCGGATCACCCGGTGCGCGGCGGGCCTGCCTCCGGCGAGGAGCGGCCCCGCGGAAGCGAGGTCGACCGTGATCGCGGCGCCCGCCGCCCGGGCCATCACGATGGCGTGCGCGGCTGCCTCCCCGAGCGGCGACCCGAGGAGGGAGTACGCCGGCAGGTGGAGGACTCCGGCCCCGTTGAACCAGGCCGGTCGGACGTCGCCCGGGCCGAGGAGATCGGCCGCGCCGCGGTCCGCGACGAAGCTGCGCTCGCCGGAGGCGTCGACGAGCATCCCGATTCGGGCGGTCCGGGCGCCGGCCAGGCGCGCCGCGCGGACCGAGACCCCGTCCCGCACGAGCGCCGCGACGAGTACGCGCCCAGGCCCGTCGCGCCCGACGGCGCACACGAGCGTGCTCCGGACACCCAGCCGCGCCAACCAGCGCGCCGTGTTCGCAGCCGAGCCGCCCCGGTGGAGCCGCACGATGCCCGGCACGTCCGTGCCGTGCTCGAGCGGCCGCGCCGGCGCCAGGACGACATCCAGGGCCAGGTCGCCGAGCACGACGGCGCGGAGGGTGCGGGGGCGCGAAGGGCGACGCGGTTGGGACATCCGCCCGAGGATACGCTGGGGCAGGTCGCGCCGATCGGCGGTCGTTGACGCTCGGTCGATGATTCGTGCGTTGACCAGGCCAAGGCCCAGTCGCCGAGGCGCCTGACGTCTGCCCATGCGCTAGCCCGTCCAGATCCCTCGCCATCGGCCCGTGTCGCGATGACCCCCCACGCACCACGGGGCGGATGGCTGCGAGAACGGTGGCGGGACGGCCCCCGAGGGCGGACCTCCCGGCCGGTGGGCGCCGCGAGCGCACGGATCATCGACTCCGGGGCAATGCTCCGCGGCCCGGCTGTCGCCGGGGGTCGGCTGTTCGGCTCCGCGGCAGCCACCCCGGCCACCCGCCCGCCCCCGCCTACAATGACCCCACTTCCCACCGCCCCACCACGGGAGCCCGCCGCGATGACCCACCTGTCTCCCGAAGAGCTCGACCAGCTCGCGATCGACACGATCCGGACCCTCTCGATCGACGGGGTCCAGCAGGCGAACTCCGGCCACCCCGGCGCCCCGATGGGGATGGCGCCGATGGCGTACGCCCTCTGGACGCGCTTCCTGCGCCACGCGCCGACCCACCCTGACTGGCCCAACCGGGACCGGTTCGTCCTCTCGGCCGGGCACGCCTCGATCCTCCTCTACTCCCTGCTGCATCTGACCGGCTACGACCTGCCGCTCGACGAGCTCAAGCGCTTCCGCCAGTGGGGCTCGCGCACCCCCGGCCACCCCGAGTTCGGCGTGACCCCGGGCGTCGAGGCCACCACGGGGCCCCTCGGCCAGGGCGTTGCCAACGCCGTCGGGATGGCGATCGCCGAGCGCCGCCTCGCGGCCGAGTTCAACCGGCCCGGCCACACGGTCGTCGACCACTGGACCTACGCCATCTGCTCCGACGGCGACCTCCAGGAGGGGATCGCGTCCGAGGCCGCCAGCCTCGCCGGACATCTGAAGCTCGACAAGCTCGTGATGCTCTACGACGACAACGGGATCCAGCTCGACGGCCCGACCGCGATGGCCTTCTCCGAGGACGTCCTGGAGCGTTTCCGGGCGTACGGCTGGCAGACCCTGCGGGTGAAGGACGGCACCGACGTCGGCGCGATCGAGGCCGCCATCCGCCTCGCCCGATCCGACGATCGGCCGTCGATCATCGCCGTCCGCACCGTCATCGGCTTCGGCTCGCCGAACAAGGCCGGCAGCCAGAAGGCCCACGGCGCGCCCCTCGGCCCCGACGAAGTCCGCCTCACGAAGGAGGCCTACGGCTGGGACCCCGACAAGAGCTTCTTCGTCCCCGACGCCGCGGCGGCCCTCTTCTCCCGCGCGATCCCGTGGGGCGAGGAGCTCATCCGCCGCTGGGACACCGCCTTCGACGCCTACCGGGCCGCCTTCCCCGCTGAGGCCCGCGAGCTGGAGCGCCGGCTCGACGGCGACCTCGCGGCCGGCTGGGACACCGCCATCCCCCGCTGGGAGGCGGGCGCCGAGGTGGCCACCCGCAACGCGAGCGCCGACACGATCAACGCCCTCGCGGCAGGGGTGCCGGAGCTCTTCGGCGGCTCCGCGGACCTCTCGGAGAGCAACCTCACCGACGTCAAGGGCGGCGGGGACTTCACGGCCGAGATCGCGGGCCGCAACCTCCGCTTCGGGGTCCGGGAGCACGGGATGGGCGGGATCGCCAACGGCCTCGCCTGCCACGGCGGTTTTCGCCCGTACGTCGCCACCTTCCTCACCTTCGCCGACTACATGCGCGGCAGCGTCCGCGTGGCGGCACTCTCAGGGCTCCCGGTCATCTACGACTGGACCCACGACTCCGTCGGCCTCGGCGAGGATGGGCCCACCCACCAGCCGGTGGAGCACTACGCGGCCCTCCGGGCGATCCCGAACCTCTGGTTCGTCCGGCCGGCAGACGCCAACGAGACGGCCGCCGCCTGGGCGCTGGCGCTCGAGCGGACGAGCGGGCCGACGGCGCTGGCGCTCACCCGCCAGAAGCTCCCCGTCCTTCCCGGCACGCCCGAGGGCGCCCGCGCGGGCGTCCGCCACGGCGGGTACGTGATCAGGCGGGCGTCGAACGAGGCCGCCGGCGAAACGCCTGCCCTGGTCTACGTCGCCACCGGCTCGGAGGTCCAGCTGGCCGTCGCCGCGGCCGAGGCGCTCGAGGCCGAGGGGATCGCCACCCGCGTCGTCAGCCTCCCCTGCTGGGAGGCGTTCGAGGCCCAGGATGCCGCCTACCGCGAGTCCGTCCTCCCCTCGGCGGCGAAGAAGCGCGTCGCCGTGGAGATCGGGGTCTCGCTCGGCTGGGAGCGCTGGGCCGGCGACGAGGGGGCGATCGTCGCCCTCGACCATTTCGGCACCTCCGCGCCGGCGGGGACCATCCTGAAGGAGTTCGGGTTCACGGCGGACGCGGTGGCCGCAGTCGGTCGCCGCGTCGTCCGCGAGGGCTTCCACGGTCGCGTGGCCGCGCCGCCGAGCCCGCACCCGTGAGGAGCTGATCCTATGCGCGTCGCGTTCGCCGCCGACCACGGCGGCGCCGAGCTCAAGACGGAGCTCCTCGCCCGCCTCGCCGACACGGGCCACGAGCTGATCGACCTCGGCGGCGACGGCTCCGACCCCACCGACGACTACCCCGACTTCGCCCGCCGCCTCGCGTACGCCATCCGCGACGGCGAGGCCGACCGGGGCATCATCGTCTGCGGCTCCGGGATCGGGGCGAGCGTCGCCGCCAACAAGGTCCGCGGCGTGCGGGCGGCCATCGCCCACGACACCTACTCGGCCCACCAGGGCGTCGAGCACGACGACATGAACGTCCTCTGCCTCGGCGGCCGGGTCATCGGCCCGGAGCTCGCGCTGGAGTGTGCCCGCGCCTTCCTGACCGCCCGCTTCTCCGGGCAGGAGCGCCACGCCCGGCGCCTCGCCAAGGTCCTCGCCATCGAGGCCGAGGAGCGGTAATGGGGCACGGGCTCGACACCACGTGAGTCTCTGACGTACCATACGTACGTTTCGTACGCTCATCGGAGACCCACGTCATGGCCACCATCAGCGTCACTGAGGCTCGGGACGAGTTCGCCGACCTCGTCAATCGTGTCGCCTACGGCCACGAGCGCATCATGGTCGCCCGCCGCGGGCGGGAGGTCGTGGCGATCGTGCCGGCCGAGGACGTCGCACTCCTCGAGCTACTCGAGAACGAGATCGATCTTGCCGCGGCCCGCGCCGCCCTGGCCGACCCGGCGAACGCCGAGCCGCTCGACTGGAGTCGCGTCCGCGCCCGTCTCGGCCAGCAGTGATGGCCGGCCGGTATGGGATCCAGGTCCTTCCATCGGCCGCGCGCCATGTCGAGGGCCTGCCGCGCCAGGCCCAGGCACCGGTCCGCAATGCCATCGACGCCCTGGCCGACGACCCGCGACCGTTCGGGTACGACATCCTGTCGGGAGCGCCGAAGGCGCGCATCCACAGGATCCGGGTCGGCGACCACCGGATCCTGTACCACGCAGATCGCCGCGAGGTGTACGGCGACAAGTTCCTCCAGCGGCTGCGCCGCCAGCTGCGAAACTCGCTGCGATAGAAGCCCGCTGCGAACCGAACAGCGAGGCGCGGCGAGACCAGCCGCCCGCGATCCGTCAGGGGCGCCGGCCGAGGCTGGCCCGGAACCGGTAGCGGTCGCCCCGGTAGGCGATCCGGCAGAGCTGGACGGGGCGGCCCACGGCGTCGAAGGAGACCTGGTCGGCTCGAAGCACCGGGGCGTCGGCGGCGAGGTCCAGGTATCGCGCCTCGCGGGCGTCGGCGCCGTCCGCCCGCACGACGTAGTCCGCTCGCACCGGCGCGCTGCCGGCCGCCCCCAGCGCCTCGTATAGCGACGCGGAGCGCCAGTCCGGCCGTTCCAGGTCGCCACCGCGCCCACCCGGGAGGAGGCACCAGTCGATGGCGACGGGGAGGCCGTCGAGCATTCGAACCCGCTCGAGCTCGAAGACTGGGGAGCCGGGCGCCACGGCGAGGGCCTCGGCCTCCTCGAACGTCGCCGCGCGGGACCGTGCGACGACGACCCGGGAGGTCGGCCGCAGTCCCCGCGTCGCGGCGGCCGCGCTGAACGGCATGAGCTCGTTCTCCGGCTCCTCCAGGCGACCCCCCCGGACGAGCCAGCCGCGGCCCGGCGCGGCCAGGACGAGGCCGTCCGCTTCCAGCTCGCGAAGCGCCCGGCGGACGGTCACGCGGCTGACCCGGAACCGCTCCACGAGGGCGCGCTCGGAAGGAAGATGGGCGGCGTCCGCCAGGGCTCCCCCGCGTATCTCGCCGGCGAGCGCGCGCGCGACCGCCGCGTACCGCCGGCCCGAGGCCGGGCGGTCGTCGGATCGGGGACTCGAGGTGGTCGTCACGCTCGGTAGATCGTACCGCTGGTCCCTATTCCTGTCACCATCGGTCTGCTATCCTCCGGCCAGCGCTCGCGGGCCGCCCGGTCCGCCCGCCACGTCGCCGCGTCCCTGCAGCATCCCGCATCGGGAGGAGGAGATCAGGCAGATGTCCAGTACGTCCGTCGGCCGGCTTGGAAAGGGGCGCCTCGGCGCCCTCGCAACGGCCGCCACGATCCTCGTTGCCGCCTGCGGCGGCGGGGCGACCCCCAGCGCGGGGCCGGTCACCCTCAACGCGCTCTTCATGAAGCAGGCGGCCTACTCCGAGGAAAACGTCACGGAGATGGCCAAGGCCTTCGAGACGACCAACCCGAACGTCAAGGTCAACCTCGAGTTCGTCGCCTACGACGCGCTCCACGACAAGATCGTGACCGACCAGGCCGGCGGCGCCGGCACCTACGACGCGGTGCTCCTCGACGCGATCTGGCCGGCGGAGTTCGCCAAGGCGAAGCTGGTGCGCGACATCACGGACAAGATCCCGGCCGAATACAAGAACGACGTCTTCGCCTCGGCCCTGGCGGGCGGCGAGTACCAGGGCAAGTTCTACGCGGTGCCCTGGATCAATGACACGAAGTTCCTCTTCTACAACAAGAAGATGCTCGCCGACGCCGGCTTCAGCGCCCCGCCGACGACCTGGGACGAGCTCCTCGTCCAGGCCAAGGCAATCAAGGACAAGGGCCTCGTGGAGTTCCCGATCGTCTGGTCCTGGAACCAGGCCGAGGCCGCGATCTGCGACTGGACGCAGCTGGCCGCAGTGATGGGCGGGCCCGACTTCGTCGACGCCTCCGGCAAGGCGCAGTTCACCGGCGGCGGCGCGCTCGCCGCCCTCGAGTGGATGAAGAAGACCCTCGGCGACGGCCTGACGAACCCCGCCTCCACCGGCTTCCTGGAGGAGGACGTCCGGAACACCTTCTCTGCGGGGAGTGCCGCGTTCGCCCTCAACTGGACCTATATGTACAACCTGGCCAACGACCCTGAGCAGTCGAAGGTCGCCGGCCAGGTCGGCGTCGCGGCCAGCCCGGGCATGGGCAGCGTGGCGACGAGCGGCGTGAACGGCGGCATGGGGATCGCCGTGACGGCGAACTCGAAGCATCCCGACGAGGCCCTCGCGTTCGCCCTGTGGATGGCCAGCAAGCCGATGCAGGACAAGTTCGCCCAGCTGAGCCTCCCGATGTGGAAGTCGTCCTTCCAGGACGAGAACATCACGAACACGGCGCCCGAGCTCTTCAGGGCCGCGAACACCCAGTTCACGAACCTCGTCATGCGCCCGGTCGTCCCCTACTACACCCCGCTCTCGGGCGCGCTGCAGGTCGCCCTGCAAGAGGCGCTCACCGGCAAGAAGGCCCCGGCCCAGGCGCTCGCAGACGTCGCGGCCAAGCTGCCGGACCTCCAGAAGTAGCCCGGCCCCGGGGCACGCCGATCCGCGAGGATCGTCCGAGCCGATGGCCGGGCTGACCGCCGCGCGGCGCCGGCTGCGCCCGACCGCATGGTCGGAGGCGTGGGTGGCGGGGGCCTTCGTGACCCCCGCCGCTCTCGTCATCCTCCTGATCGTCGCCTATCCGCTGGTCCGGGCCCTGTGGCTCAGCGTCCACGACGTCGTCCTCACCAGGCCGGGCGAAGCGCCCTTTGTCGCCCTGGCGAACTACGCCAGGGAGCTGGCCAGTCCTGACTTCTGGGCGGCGGTCCAACGCTCCCTCGTCTTCACCGTCGTCTCGACCGCGATCGAGCTGGTGCTGGGGATCGCCCTGGCCGTCCTCATGGACCAGCCGCTGCGGCTCCGCTGGCTGCTTCGCTCGCTGGTCATCCTCCCTTGGGCGCTCCCGACGATCGTCAACGCGCTCATGTGGCGCTGGATCGACAACGCCGAGTACGGCGCCCTGAACGCCCTGCTCACCCAGACGGGGCTGATCGGCTCGTACCAGCAGTGGCTGTCGAACCCCTCGACCGCGATGTGGATGGTGATCGTGGCCGACGCCTGGAAGATGACCCCGCTCGTCGCGATCCTCGTCCTGGCCGCGCTGCAGGGGATCAACCGGGAGCAGATCGAGGCGGCCCGGGTGGACGGGGCGGGCGTCGTCTCGACGTTCCGCTATGTCGTCCTGCCGCTCCTCACCCCGACGCTCCTCATCGTCCTCGTGCTGCGGACGATGGAGGCGTTCAAGGTCTTCGACATCATCTGGATCATGACCAACGGCGGGCCGGCAAACGAGACGCAGTCGATCGCGATCTATGCCTACCAGACGGCCTACCGTGCCTACGACTTCGGGCGGGGGTCCGCGCTCGGCTACCTCATCGCCCTCGCGATCATGCTCCTCGCCGCCGTCTACCTCCGGGTCCTCGGCCGCGTCGGGCGGAGCTGAGATGGGCCCGACCGCCCGCCGCCGATTGCGACGCCTTCTGCGGGCCACCGTCCTCTACGGATGCATGCTCGTCGCGTTCGTGGCGATCCTCGCCCCTTTTGCCTGGCTGCTCATCAGCAGCGTCGCGAGGCCCGTCGATCTCCTCGCCAAGCCGCTGTCGTTCATCCCGAGCGAGATCAGCTTCGATCGCTACGCCGCCCTGACCATCGGGGCCAACCCGGACTCGGCGGCGGAGGGCTTCCGGGCCGCGATGCTCAACAGCCTGACCATCGCGACTGCCGTAACCGGGATCGCGCTCGTCGTCGGGGTGCCGGCGGCATATGCCTTCGCCCGCCTTCGATTCCCCGGCCGCAGCCGCCTGGTGCTGATCTTCATGGCGACCTACATGCTCCCGCCAATCGCGCTGGTGATCCCCCTCTACCAGATCATGAGCGGGCTGGACCTGCTCGACACGACGATGGCCCTGATCATCATCTACTCGTCGTTCGTGACCCCGTTCGTCATCTGGATCATGCGCGGCTACATCGAGGGCATCTCGCCGGAGCTCGACGACGCCGCCCGGGTCGACGGCTGCTCCAGGCTCGGGGCGCTCATCCGCGTCATCCTGCCGGTCTCCGCTCCGGGCCTTGTCTCGACCGGGCTGCTCTCCTTCCTGCTCGCCTGGGACGAGTTCTTCTACGCCCTGGTCATGACCCAGACGAACGCCGCCAAGACGGTCCCCGTCGCGCTCAACGACTTCATCGGCCGCCACGGCATCGACTTCGGGCTGCTCGCCGCGGGCGGCGTCATCGCCGCGATCCCTCCGGTGCTCATCGCCTTCGTCTTCCAGCGCTACCTGGTGGCCGGCCTCACCGCCGGAGGGGTCAAGGGATGAGCACGACCGACGCCGCCCGGCTCGCCCGGCTTGGGCTCGCCGGGCCCGACGAGATGGGCCGCGAGCTGGCCGAGGGGCCCGCCGCCGTCGAGACGACGCTCGCGGGCATGGAGCGGCTGGCGCCGCAGCTCGCCGCGGCACGGGCGGCAGCCCGGCGAACGGTCCTCCTCGGGACCGGCGCCTCGCTCGCCATGGCGCGGACGGCGGAGCCGATCCTGCGCGTGGCGTCGGCGGCCGGCGCCGGCGGGCCGGTCGTGGTCCGCGAGTCGTCCCAGGCGGTCCTGGGCGCCCCCGACGGGGACGTGTTCGCCGCAACCGACCTCGTGGTCGCGATCTCGCAGTCCGGCTCGAGCCCCGAGACGCTTGCGGCGGCCCGCGAAGCGCGAGCGGCGGGAGCGTGCCTCTTCGCCGTGACCGCCGGTGCGACATCCGCCCTGGCCTCGGCGGCCGATGTCGTCATCCACACCCCGAGCGGACCGGAGGAAGGGGCGGCAACGAAGAGCGAGCTCGCGGCCCTGGCCGCGCTCCTCGCCGTCGCGGGCGCGCTGCCGTGCGACCCCGCCGCCCGGGCCGGCCTCCGCGCCACTCTCGAGGCCATCGTCGGTGACCCGGGCGGCGCGATCCCGGCGGGCCTCGCCCTTGGCCGAGCGAACCGGGCCTGGGCCGTCGGGTTCGGGACGGCTCTCGGTCTCGCGCACGCCATGGCGACGCTTCTCCACGAGAAGGCCCTCCTTGCCGCGGTCGCCTCCACGCCGAGCGAGTTCCGCCACGGCCCGATCGAGGCCGCGACGCCCGACGACATCGTCCTGCTGATCGAGACGGACCGGCCCGACCGACGGCGGACCGGATACCTGCAGCGACTGGTGGGCGAGCTCGCGCGGATCAGGACCCCGCTCGTCGTCGCCGGCGCCATGCCCGGCCCGGCGGGCACGATTGGGCTGCCCACGGGCGACGCGGGCGGGGCGGCCACGCCGGGCCCTGCCGTCCTCCTCGCGACGCTTCTGCGCCTCCAGCAGGCAGCCCGCGTCGCGGCCCACGCCCGCGGCACGTACCGCGACGGCTTCCGGATCCTCCGCGAGGTGGTGCGGGCGGGCGAGGAGCTGGCGGCCGAGGAGCCTCGGCCGGCGGCGCGGCGCGGGGCCACGTCCGTGAGCGTCCACGCGCCACGAGGCACCCGCGCGTAGACTCCACCGCGCAGGAGGACGACCATGGCCGAGACCACGCTTCCATCGTTCGCCCCGGGCACGCTCGACGCCCGGATCGACGACCCGGCCCTCGCCGCGGCCGTCGCCGCCGCCCTCGCCCGCGCCGACGAGGAGCGCTGGAGCGAGCGCCTCCACGACCGCGACACCACGCTGTGGTCCTCCGATCCGGCCGTCCAGGAAAAGATCGCGAACCGCCTCGGCTGGCTCGACCTGCCCGTCGACTTCAGCGACCAGGTCCCCGCGCTGGAGGCCTTCGGCGAGACCATCCGCGACGCCGGCTTCAGCGCCGCGATCGTCGCCGGGATGGGCGGCAGCAGCCTGGCCCCGGAGGTGATCGCGACCGCCTTCGGCGACGTGGACGAATGGCTGACGATCCGCGTCCTCGACTCGACCGATCCCGACGCCGTCCGGGCCGCCTGGGACGGGCTCGACCCGCTGGCGACCCTGTTCATCGTGGGGTCCAAATCCGGGACGACGACCGAGACGCTCGCCTTCCAGGCCGACGCCTGGCAGCGTATCCACGACGCGCTGCGCTCCCACGGCGCCCGCACGGAGTCGCCGGGCGAGTTCATGGTGGCCGTCACCGACCCCGGCAAGTCGCTCGCGGCGATCCCCCACCAGGACGAGATGCGGGGCGTCTTCCTGAACCCCGAGTCGGTCGGCGGCCGCTACTCCGCGCTCAGCTACGTCGGGCTCGTGCCCGCCTCGCTCGCGGGCGTGGACCTCGACCCGTACATGGCCTCGGCGGTCGGAATGCATGCGCGCTGCATGGCCGGCGACCCGACGGCGAACCCGGGCGTGGCCCTGGGCGCGGCGCTCGGCGCGCTGGCGGCGGCCGGCCGCGACAAGCTGACCCTCGTCGTGGACCCGGGGATCCCCTCGCTCGGTGCCTGGCTGGAGCAGCTGGTCGCCGAGAGCACGGGCAAGCTGGGGACCGGCATCGTCCCCCTCGACCGGGAGCCGCTGGGCGCCCCGGCCGCCTACGGCAGCGACCGCGTCTTCGCCCGGATCGCGCTGGACGGCGCCGAGCCCCCGGCCGCCGCTCCCGACGGCACCTCCGCGGACGCGCTCCTCGACGCGCTCGCCGCGGCCGGCCACCCGGTGCTCCGCTTCACCCTCACCGACCCGATCGACCTTGCCGGGGAGTTCCTGCGCTGGGAGATCGCGACCGCGATCGCCGGGATCGTCCTGAACGTCAACCCCTTCGACGAGCCCAACGTGACCGAGTCGAAGGAGAACACGAAGCGCGTCCTCGACGAGCTGGAGCGCCACGGGGCCTTCCCGCACGAAGAGCCGCTGGCGGCCGGGAACGGGATCACCCTGTACGGCGACACGCCGCTCCGCCTCAGCGCCGGCGACGGCACCGTCGTGGGCGAGCTGCGGCGCCACCTGGAGCGGATCCACCCCGGCGGCTACCTCGCGATCGGCGCCTTCGTCGCCCCGACGGCTGCCCGCGCGGACGCGATCGACCGCCTCCGGGCCCGCCTGCGAGACGCGACCGGCAGCGCGACCACCGGGGGCTTCGGGCCGCGCTACCTCCACTCCACCGGCCAGCTTCACAAGGGGGGCCCGGCGATCGGCTGGTTCCTCCAGCTGACCTCCGACCACCCTGCCGACCTCCCGGTGCCCGGGAAGCCGTACAGCTTCGGCCAGCTGGTCGACGCGCAGGCGCGCGGGGACCTGGAGGCGCTGGAGGCCCACGACCTGCCCGTCCTCCGCGTCCACCTCGGTGCCGACGTCGACGCCGGCATCGCGGCGCTCGATACCGCGCTGTCCAGGGCGCTTCGTCAGTAGTCACGCACCGTTCGCTCGCGCCGACGCTCCGGCGGCGGCCAGAGGGAGGGCTTCAGATGCGCATCGGCTTCGTCGGCCTCGGCCGGATGGGCGCCAACATGGTCCGCCGCCTCGTCCGGGATGGGCACGAGGTGGTCGCCTTCAACCGGACGCCGGAGAAGACCCGGGAGATCATGACCGAGGGAGTTGAGGGCGCCTTCTCCCTCGACGAGCTCGTCGGCAAGCTCCCGGCCCCGCGCGCGGTCTGGATCATGGTCCCGGCCGGCGATGCCACCGAGGCCATGATCGCCGCGCTGATGGGCCTCCTCGCGCCGGGCGACACGATCGTCGACGGCGGCAACACGAACTTCCACGACGACGTCCGGCGCCACGCGATGGTCGCCGAGAAGGGCCTCAAGTACGTCGACGCGGGCACGTCGGGCGGGGTCTGGGGCCTCCAGGTCGGCTACTGCATGATGGTCGGCGGCGATCGCGACGCGGTGGAGCCGCTCGAGCCGATCTTCCGCTCGCTGGCTCCCGCCGACGGCTACGCCCACGTTGGCGGACCGGGCGCCGGGCACTACGTGAAGATGGTCCACAACGGCATCGAGTACGGCCTCATGCAGGCCTACGCCGAGGGCTTCGAGATCATGCACGCGAGCGAGTACGACCTCGACCTCACGCAGGTCTCGGGGATCTGGCGCTACGGATCCGTCGTGCGCAGCTGGCTGCTCGACCTCCTGTACGACGCGCTCTCCAAGAACCCCGACTTCGACGGGATCAAGGACTGGGTGGCCGACTCCGGCGAGGGCCGCTGGACGGTCCAGGAGGCGATCGACCGCGACGTGCCGGCCCCGGTCATCACGCTCTCCCTGCAAGCCCGCTTCCGCTCCCGCCAGGACGAGAGCTACGGGGCCAAGGTGCTGGCCGCGCTCCGCAACGAGTTCGGCGGGCACGCCGTGAAGACGGAGTAGCGACCCACGTGACCAGGCTCGCGAAGCCAGGGACGCCGGCTGCGGCGCCGGCCCCCCGTTCCGCCGACGACGGCCCGCAGACCGCACGCGGGCTGCGCCTGGCCCGGGCCGGGAAGCGGCGCCCTACCTCGAAGGCCGCCGCCAACCCGCTGCGCGAGGGGCTGCGCCTTGAGCGCATGCCGGATCCCGCACTTTTCGTCCTCTTCGGCGCCACCGGCGACCTGGCCCACCGCAAGGTCGTGCCGGCCCTCTTCCAGCTCTGGCGCACGAACCTCCTGCCCCACGAGTTCGCCCTCGTCGGGATCGGCCGCCGTCCCTACGCCGACGAGGCGTTCCGGGCCGAGCTGCGGGCCTCGCTGGAGCAGTTCAGCCGGGTCCTGCCGATCGAGACGGCCGTCTGGGAGGCCTTTGCGGAGCGGATCACCTACCACCGCGGCGACTTCGGCGACCAGGCCCTCTACGACGGGCTCGCGACGCGCCTCGACGAGCTCGACGCGGAGCGGGGCACGGGCGGCAACCGCTGCTTCTACCTGGCCACGCAGCCTTCGGCGTTCGCCGAGATCATCGCCGGCCTGGGGCGAGCGGGGCTCGACCACGAGCACCACGGTGGGGGCTGGCGGCGGATCGTCATCGAGAAGCCGTTCGGGCGCGACCTGACGAGCGCCATCCGCCTCAACCGCGAGGTCGGCAAGGTCTTCCGAGAGTCGCAGGTCTACCGGATCGACCATTACCTCGGCAAGGAGACCGTCCGCAACATCCTGGTCTTCCGCTTCGGGAACGGGATCTTCGAGCCCATCTGGCACCGCCGCTACGTCGACCACGTCCAGATCACCGTCGCCGAGTCGATCGGAGTCGAGAAGCGCGGCTCGTTCTACGAGGAGGCCGGCGCCTCGCGCGACTTCCTCCAGAACCACCTCATGCAGCTCCTCGCGCTCGTCGCCATGGAGCCGCCGGCCACCTTCGACGCCGACGCCCTTCGCGACGAGAAGGTCAAGGTCCTGCGGGCGATGGAGCCGATGGCGCCGGCCGACGTCGCGGCGAACGTGGTTCGCGGCCAGTACGGGCCGGGCTGGGTGACCGGCGAGCCGGTAATCGGCTACCGGCAGGAGCCCGAGGTCGACCCCGCGTCGGAGACCGAGACGTACATCGCAGCGCGGCTCTTCATCGACGACTGGCGCTGGGCGGGCGTCCCTTTCTACCTGCGGGCCGGCAAGCGGCTGCCCAAGCGGGCGACCGAGATCGCGATCCAGTTCAAGCAGGTCCCCCACGCCCTCTTCAAGGAGTCCAACGCGGACCCGGAGGCGAACCTGCTCGCGCTGCGGATCCAGCCGGACGAGGGGATCCTCCTGCGCTTCGCGGCCAAGGTCCCGGGCCTCGGGGTGGACGTCCGCAGCGTCAACATGGACTTCACTTATGGCTCGGCCTTTTCCGTCGACAGCCCGGACGCCTACGAGACGCTCATCCTCGACGCGCTCCTCGGCGATGCCTCGCTGTTCACTCGCGCGGACGAGGCAGAGAGGGCGTGGGGGATCGTCACGCCGGTCATCGAGGCCTGGGCCGATGAGCCGCCGCCGGCCTTTCCGGACTACGCTGCCGGCAGCTGGGGTCCCGGTGGCGCGGACGCGATGCTCGCGCGGGACGGACGCCGGTGGCGGCGAATCTGAGCGGCGGGAACCCGCCGCCGGGGGCCCCGTCCGGGGCAACCGTCGTTCCGTTCGGGATCGAGGCAACCCCGGGCGACCCCGTCCTGCGCTGGGACCAGCGGGCGACGTCCGTGGCGGAGATCGACCGGGAGCTCGGCCGGATCTGGGCCTCGCGCCGGGCGGAGACGGCCCGCGAGCCAGGCGGCGAGCGAACGGTCGCGGCCCGGACCAGCGTCCTCAATCTCGTCGTCGTCGCCCGCAGCCCCGAGCTCGGCGAGCTGGCGGCCGCGACGCTCGCGGCGGGGATGGGCCGCCACCCGTCGCGGACGCTCATCCTCGTCCCAACCGACCCCGACGGCCCGGGCTGGCTGCGGGCCGACGTCCGGGCCTACTGCATGGTCCCGCGCGCCGGCGCCGCCGAGACATGCGCCGAGCAGGTCTACGTGACCGCCGGCGGCGAGACCGGCTGCCACCTCGAGGCGATCGTCGCACCGCTCCTGATCCACGACCTGCCCCTCACGGTCTGGTGGCCGGGCAACCCGCCCTTCGGGGCGAACCTGGCGAGGGGGCTCGTCGGGACGGCCGACCGGCTCGTCGTCGACGGCTCGCGCTGGAGCGGCGACGGGCTGGACCGGCTGATCGCGCTGGCGGGGCTCGCCCGGCCGTCGCTCCCGATCTCGGACTTCGCCCTGATGCGCCAGGCGCGCTGGCGCGAGGCCGTCGCCTCCGTCTTCGACCGAGAGGCATTCCAACCCTACCTCCGCGCGCTCCGCCGGATCGCCGTCACCTACGCCACCCACGGCGGCACGGACGAGGAGGCCGCCACGAACCTGGTGAAGCCTGTCTATCACGTCGCCTGGCTGGCATCGCGACTGGAGCTGCGCGTGGCCGAGCCGCTCGCGCGAGTAGAGCGACCGGCATCGGCCTCGCGGGGGACGGCGGCCCGCCCGGGCGCTCCTGCGGACCCGGGGCGCGGCCTGCGGGCGCACCTCGCGCGACAACGCGGCCCCGACATCGAGGTCGTCATCCGGCCGGTGATCTCCGGGATGCCGAGTGGCACGACGCTGCGCGTGGAGCTGCTGGCCGAGCGACGCGGATCGGAGCTCCGGGCCGAGGTGACCGCGGAGGCGGAGAGCGTCCGCGTGCGGGTCTGGGAGGATGGCGTGGAGGCGCTCGACCGACTCTTCCACGCCGCGCGGCGCACCGATGCGGACCTGCTGACCGAGGCGATCGAGGCCGGTGGGCGGGATCCGGTCGCCGAGGGCTCCCTCGCGATGGCGGCGCGGCTCGCCGGGCCCGCGCAGGCCGGGACGGGAGCGTGAAGACCCGCTCTGCGACGGGGGCTGGCGAGCCGGCGATCCTGGTCCGGCCGGACGCCGCTACGGCGGCCGTCGCCGTGGCCGAGGCGCTCGTCGACGCGCTGGCGGCCGGCGCCGTCGCCCGCGGGCGGGCAGACTTCGCGTCCACGGGGGGCTCGACGCCGGCGGCCGTCTATCGTGCCCTCCTGGCTGAGCCGCTCCGCCGACGGGTCCCCTGGGAGGTGCTCCACCTGTGGGTCGGTGACGACCGTTTCGTCCCCCGCGGAGATCCGGACTGCAACCTCGGGGCGATCGACCGCGTGCTCCTTCCCGGCGACGTGCGCCGCGGGCTTGCCCCTGCGCCGCTCGATCCCGCGCACGTCCACCCGTGGCCGATCGACGCGGCACTCGCCGCCGGCGAGGGACCGGCCGCGTGCGCCGCCCGGTTCGAGACAACCCTGCGCTCGGAGCTGGCGGCCGACGCGGAGGACCGCCCGGTCTTCGACGCGCTCCTCGTCGGCGTGGGCCCGGACGGGCACGTGCTCTCGGTCTTCCCGGGCAGCGCCGCCTTCGACGCGCCCGGCTGGACGACCTGGGCCCCGGCCCCGCGGCACGTCGAGCCGCACCTGGACCGGGTCACCCTCACGCCGGGGGCGCTGGACGCGACGCCCGGGCTCGTCGTCGCCGCGTTCGGCGCGGGCAAGGCCGCCATCGTCGGGGAGCTGCTGGGGTCGGACCATGCTGGGCCCGATCGCGACGAGCGGCGGCTTCCCGCGCTGCGTGCCCGGCGCCCCGGCGCGACCTGGGTCCTCGACGCGGCGGCGGCGACCGGCCTTGCGAGCGACGACCCTCGCCGCATCGGCCCGGATCGCTCCTAGCCGGCCCGCCGGCTACGCCAGGTCGCAGCATCCACCGCGGCGGTCACGCGGCCGGTCCCGCGCCGGGGCGGGCGCGCCACCAGGCGACAGTCTCCGCAACCGACTCCTCGAGGGGGGTGGGCCGGAGGCCGAACGCCCGCTCGATCTTCGAGCAGTCGAGCAGGAAGGGCTCCTCGAACTCGTAGGCCATCTCGATCATCTCGCGGGCCGGGGGCACGAAGAGGCCGGCGATCCAGAGCATGGGTTTCGTTATCCGGCTCAGCTTCGGGACGGGCACGCCGGCCGCGGCGGCGGCCATCTCCACGAACCGGCGCTGCGACACGGCGGGTGCTGTCGGCACGCCGCCCCGGGGGCGCGTCGCGCCGTCCGAGCTCGATGAGCGCCCTGGCCAAGTCCGGGACGAACGTGTAGGCGTGGGGCGCGTCCGGGTCACCGAAGACTTGCACGGACTTCCCGGCGAGGATCGGCGGGAAGAACCGGTCGCCGGCGCTGCTCGTGACACCGCGCGTCGGCGAGGCGCCCGCCCGCGGCGCGCGACCTGCCGCTGCGTCGCGCCATCGCGGGGTACGATGAGCACCCCGCCCGCTCCCTCCCCCGATCCGCCCGCCCCCCGAGGACACGCCACGATGAGCGATCAGCCCGCGACCCCAGCCCCCGCGAACGCCGACCTGGCGGTGCCGCTTCCGGCCCCGCCCGACGACGGCCGGTCCTATTCGCCGGGCCTGGAGGGCGTGATCGCGGCCGAGACCGAGCTGGGTCTCGTCGACGGCGCCAACGGCCGCCTCATGTACCGCGGCTACCGCATCGGCGATCTTGTCGCCCACGGGTCGTACGCGGCAGTCGCCGAACTCCTGTGGACGGGCACCTGGGATCCGGCTGCGCGCCTGCCGGCCGCCCCGGTCCCGCCCGCCGTCATGGCGACCCTACGTGCCCTGCCGCGCTCGGCCAAGCCGATGGACGCGCTCCGGACCGCCGTCTCCGTCTGGGGCGCCACGCAGACCCTGGACTGGCCGCCCAGCGAGCCACAGGCCCGCGCGCTCACGGCCTTCTCGCCGTCGGCGCTGGCGGCGTTCGCCCGCCTCCGCCAGGACCTGGAGCCGATCGATCCCGACCCGGAGCTCGACCTCGTCTCGGGCTTCCTGTACCAGCTGAAAGGCAAGCGGCCGAACGCGGCGACTGCCCGCGCCCTGGACGCCTACTTCATCGTCGCCGCCGAGCACGGGCTGAACGCCTCGACGTTCACGGCGCGGGTGATCACCTCCACGCAGTCGGACATGGCGTCGGCGGTGGTGGGCGCGATCGGGGCCCTGAAGGGACCCCTCCACGGCGGCGCCCCGTCCGAGGTCGTGGAGCAGATCCACAAGGTCGGCTCGCCGGAGCGCGCGGAGAAGTGGGTCCGTGACACCATCGCCCGCGGTGAGCGGCTCATGGGCTTCGGCCATCGCGTCTACCGCGCCTACGACCCGCGCGCCCGGGCACTGCGGACGGTCGTCGAGGCGCTGCCCACCCGGCCCCACTGGCTGGAGCTCGCGATCAAGATCGAGGACGTCGCCCTCAAGGTGCTCGAGGAGAAGTACCCCGACCGCCCGCTCAAGACCAACGTCGAGTTCTACGCGGCGGCCGTCCTCCAGGGTGTCGGCCTCACCCCCGACCTCTTCCCGGCGACCTTCGCGCTCGCCCGCCATGCCGGCTGGACGGCCCACGTGATCGAGCAGGCCTCGGGGAACCGGCTGATCCGGCCCGACGCGCGCTACATCGGCGCGGAGGAGCGCGACCTCCCGGCGTAGACGCCGACCTCGAGGCTGTCGCCGCGCTCGGGCACGCCGCCGTGACCCTCGGCGACTACCCGGATACGACCCACGGTGACGTCGAGAGGAACGTGGCCGTCCTTGTCGCGGAGCCGGCCTCGGCGTACGTGGCGGTCGCGGACGCCACGGTCGTCGGCTACATCGCGCCGCGGCTGAACGATCTCTACGTGACCGGGCCGCTACGAGGCCCACGGGCTCCGGCGAGTCGTCGAGTGGCCGCAGTGGAGTCGAGACGCCTGACCCGGCCGCCTGCCCTCGGGCCTCAAGCCGCCCGATCCGCCCGACCCGCCCGACCCGCCCGCCGGAGCGAAACCGCGATCGCGATCCCGCCGGCGAGGAAGACGGCGCCGGCCGCGAAGAAGGGGGCGGAGATCCCGGCGACGCTCGCGGCGACCGCCCCGATCGTGGGCCCGACGATCCCGGCAAGGTAGAGCGGCAGGAGGACGAGGTTGAGCGTGGCCGAGCGGCGCTCCGGGGCCACCTCCACCGCGACGAGCCCGAAGACCATCGCCTGGGTCGACGCCTGGAGCGCGCCGTAGACGACGGCGATGCCGGCCAGCGCGGCGACGGCCGGCGCGAGCGGCATGAGGAGGAGCATCGTCCCGGCGCCGAGGAGCGAGCCGGCCAGCACGCGCCGGAAGCCGATCCGGTCGCCGAGGGGTCCCGCCATCGGCGAGATGAGGGCCCCGACGAGCGCGGCGGTCCCGGCCACGAGGCCGATCGCCGAGGCGAGGTTCGCGGCGCCGCCGTTCACGTCCTCCACCAGCAGCGGGAGGTAGGGGCGGCTCATCTGGTTGGCCAGGATCGAGACGCCGAAGATCGCGAAGATGCGGCGCACGGCCGGATCCGCGAAGACGCCCCCGATCGCGCGCCGGGCCAGGGCGAGCGCGCTGCCCTCCGGCACGACCGCCGGCCGGATCTCCCGCGATCCGACGACGAGCAGCCCGATCGCCGCGAGCGAGAGCGCGGAGCCGAGCCAGAAGACCGCCACGAGCGGCAGGCGCAGGCCGTCGACGATGAGGGCGCCCAGGACGGGTCCGATCGCGAACCCGAGCGGCCCGCTGGCCCCGAAGAGCGCGGTCACGGTCCCGACGCGGTGCCGGGGCGTCACGTCCCGCAGGGCTGCCAGCATCACGCCCGTGTTGCCCAGCTGGAGCCCGACGAGGAGGAGGCTCGCGCCGAGCTGCCACGGCTCGGCGGCGAGGGCGACGCCGGCGAACACCACGGCCTCCACGACGGCGCTGCGGACGATGACGGCCCGCCGGCTGTACTTGTCGGCCCAGACGCCCCAGAAGGGGACGAGGACGATCCCGAAGACGAAGATCAGGCTCGTGAAGAGTCCCGTGAAGGTCGGGATCTGCGCCTCGGGCAGGCCGACCTCGCGCAGCCTCAGGGGCAGGAAGGCGAAGACCTGGGCGATTCCGAGCGCCTCGATCATGGAGACAAGCGCGTATACGACGAGGAGCGAGCGCCACCCCTGGGCGGGGCGGGGCGGCGAGGCGGCGGGCGCGCCGTCGCGGTGCGCGGGCTCGGGGGTCACCGGCGGAGTCTACCGGCGCGGCACGGCCCGGCGTGGCACGATCACCCGGTGACCGAGCCGTCTGCCCGCGGGATCGAGCCGCGCCATCGACTCCGTGTTCGCCGCGCCGTCCGGGCGGACCTCCCGGTGATCCTCGACCTGCGCCTCGCCTTCGACCGCGAGCTGCTCGGCGGCCACCTGCCGCCCGATCGTGTCGGGCCGCACCGCTCCCAGGTGGCCGACTACCTGGCGACCCACATCGATGGCGACGTCTACCGCGTCTGGGTGGCCGAGGACGGCGGGCGGATCGTCGCGATGGGCGGCCTGGTGCTCGTCGACCGGCCGCCGCACCCTCGGTCGCGGCGGACCGGCGAGGGCTTCATCGTCAATCTCTACACTCTGCCGCGCTGGCGCGGTAGTGGCGTGGGACGGGCGGTCATGGATGCGCTCGTCGCCGACGCACGCTCGCTGCGCCTCCGCCGCGTCTATTTGCGGACCTCGGACGACGGGCGCCCGCTCTACGAGGGGATGGGTTTCCAGGACCCCGGCAACTACCTCTCGCTCGACCTGGACTGACGGGCGGGTCCGCAGCCGTCATCGCGGGCGGACGAGACGGCCACGTCCCCATCATCGCGCGCCCGCCGCCCGCGGATGGGCGTCACCCGCGGATCGCGAACCACGTCGCCGCGATCAGCTGCCCGGGACCTCGTCCGGACGGGCGACCCGGGCGAAGGGGCGGACGCGCGCCTCCACCCAGACGCCCTCGCGCATGTACACGTCCTCGCGGGCGATCGCCAGCGCGGCGTCGGCGTCGGCGGCGCGGACCAGCAGGAGCGAGCCCGACATGTCGGGGAAAGCGCCGGCCTCCAGGACCACGCCGGCCGCGCGGCGCAGGGCCGGCCGGGCGGCGGAGTCGGCCGAGCGGCAGTCAGGCGCCGCCGGCGACCAGGACGGCCGCCAGCGCCGCGGCGGCGATCCCGACCGCGTGAACCCGTCCGATCGGCTCGCGCAGGACCACCGCCGCCAGGATCACGGTGGAAACCGGGTAGAGCGATCCGAGCACGGCCGCCAGGGCCAGCCCGGACGCCTGGGCCGCCACGAGGAACATCGCGTTCCCGGCGAGGTCGAGGGCCCCCACCAGGACGACGAGCAGGAGGAGCCGCCGCTCTGCGAAGGCCACGGCGCGCACCGGCGTTCGCCTCGCCGCCACGATGACCAGCACGAGGGCCGACGCGGTGGCGCGCGAGACCATCAGCGGCCCGAACACACCCTCCGCGACCTGGCCCACGCAGGCACTGTAGAGGCCGAAGCTGAGGCCGGCGCCGATCGCCAGCAGGAGCCCGCCGCGCCCCGTCGTGCCGTCGTCGGAGAGCGAGACGAGGACGATCGCCAGCAGCGCGACGCCGAACCCTGCCAAACGGACCGGCCCGGGCAGCCCGGCAGTCGCGATGCCGACGGCAACGGGGATCGCCGCGGTGAGGACACCGGTGATCGGGGCGACGATCCCCATGCGCCCGTCCGCGAGCGCCCGGTAGAGCCCGGCCAGGCCGAGCGCCCCGAAGAGCGCGGCGGCGGCGGCCCACGCGGCGTCGGCCGGCGCGGGAAGCGGCTCGCCGAGCAGGACCATGAAGACGACGGCGCCGGCGAGCCCCACGAGCTGGCTGCCCAGCAGAACGACCATGGCCGGCAGGCGCTTCGTGGCGAAGCCACCACCGAAGTCCCCGGCACCCCAGGAGGCCGCCGCGAGGAGGCCCGCGGCAGCCGCGAGGAGGTCGGCGGGCACGATCGCGAGTGACGAGGCCGGCGTCAGCCGGCCGGCCGCGCGGCCTCGGGCCCTTCGTCCGCCGCGGCGTCGTCGGCGGCCGTGGGGCCGGGCAGCTCCACGACCCGGTCGGCCGCGTGGTCATAGCGGTCGGACGTCGTCAGGTAGATAACCTGGAAGTCGGCAGCGAGGTCGCGAAGCATCGCGATCGCCCGCTCGGCCCGTGCGTCGTCGAAGGTGACGAACGGGTCGTCGAAGATGAGCGGCGGGCGACGATCCTGCGTCACGAGGCGTACGAGCCCGAGACGTGCCGCCAGGTAGCCGAGGTCGAGGGTCCCCTGCGACAGGTCCTCGATCGTGACCCAGTCGCCGCGCTCCGGCGCGAAGACGGAGATGTCGAGGGTCGCGTCGTCGACGGCAA
>Ga0315284_10000989_pt1 | contig 39562 bp, 43 predicted proteins | sample YL17G09_16_MG_FD_203696 | JGI IMG/M metagenome (GOLD analysis project Ga0315284, IMG submission 203696) | Sediment microbial communities from Yellowstone Lake, YNP, Wyoming, USA - YL17G09_16 | ecosystem: Environmental > Aquatic > Freshwater > Lake > Sediment | place: USA: Wyoming | collected...
TTCAATCTCAAATAACTCCTCTTCCTCTTCCTCTACATCTTCCTCTTTTACATCTTCCTCTTTCGTTTCTGCTTGAGAAATAACTTCCAAAGGCTTAATATCATCATTGTCAGATTCAACCTCTGCCTCTTCTTCCTCTTCCTCTAATACTTCATCTTCTTCTTCTAATACTTCCTCTTCTTCTTCTTCTAATACTTCCTCTTCTTCCTCCTTAACAACTACTTCTAATACTTCCTCCTTAACAACTACTTCTAATACTTCCTCCTTAACAACTACTTCTAATACTTCCTCCTTAACAACTACTTCTAATACTTCATCAATAGCAAGTTTTTCCTCAATTTTAAGACTGATGTGTTGTTCTTCTAATACTGTTTCTACTTCTACTTCTAACACTGTTTCTACTTCTACTTCTAATACTGGTTCTACTTCTGGTTCTGACACTGTTTCTACTTCTACTTCTGGTTCTGGTTCTAACATTGATTCAAGAATATCATCGAAAACTTGCACGTTTGTTGTTCTAATATCATAACTTTGATTTTCATAACTTTGATTAAAAGGAAATTGATTTTCATAATTTCGATCAAAAGGAAATTTAATATCTGAAATCATTTCTCTACTTAACTGTTGTTCTTGAAGAATTTCTAAAGAATCAATAACCTTTTTATATTTTAAATTCATTTCACCCAACTCTTTTTCTATTGTTTCAAGTTTAGAAGACAATAATTCAATAAGTGAATGTTGTTGTTCAACCTTACAATTAATGTTATCATAATGTTTATCATTAACTTCAACAACAGACTGAACGCGAACTTTATCAAGAAATTCATTAACGTTATTAACATGCAACGTATTTTCTTTCATTTTGTGTAACATATTATACATTTGTTCCATTGTAACCATTTGAATTAATTTTTCAAGATTATCCATTGAATGAGACATTATCTTATATGATAATATACTATAGCACAATGCGTTTAATATGATTTAAAAAACATTTAATGTAAATATATATGTCAACCGGAATAAGTTTTCGCAATGAGGATGACTTAAGTAAAAAAATAAAAACAATAATGTCTCAAACAAATTATACCGAGGATGAGGTTAAAGAGAAATTACAATTATTTGATAATGATTATATGAAAGTAATAAGAGATTATATGGGTATATCAGACAAAAAAGCAACAAAGGTTTCCTCAGTAAACCAAGAAATATTTAGACAAATAAGAACTAATTTAGACATTTCAATGAAGGAATACAGAGAAAAAAATCCAATAAATATGGAACAATTAATTGATAATTTCAATGAAGCAGATGAGCTTCAAAATAAAAAAAATTAAGTAAATATTTGTATATTTTTTGTAATAATATAAATATTTATTCTAAATTTGCGGAATTACTTATAGCGCCAAATTTTTCATTTAAAATAGAACTTTTATTTTGTTTTTTTCTTTGCAAACGCGTTTTAACGTGATAGTTGTTTGATGGAATAATTTTATTATTTAAAATAAAATCGTCATTATCTTCATGTAATTCTGGTAATATCCTTGTTAATGGTTTATCAACGATTAAAAACAATCTTTCGTTTCGCAATAAAGCTCTATATTCTTGAATGGATAAATTACCATAATATTTTTCAAGCATATAATATGGATTAGGAGATGGTTTAATATTTTTTTTATAATCATACACTTTTGTATAGATATGGTTAAATAGATGGTATCGTTCAAATTTAGTTGAACTATCAATATTTTCATTCATTAGATATGCTACTCCGCATTCAGGGCTACAAAAACAACCATAAACATGATATGTTCCATTAATAAAATGTTTTGGTATGTAAATCGGAGGATTATCAAATTCACATGTATCCCAAAAACAAGCAGATCGTTTATTATTTACATTATTAATATGTAAGTTATGTTCTAATTGTTTTAATTTTTTCCAAACCTCTTTATTTGAATCTTTACAAACAGATTCATCCTCATAATCCTCGCATTCATAACAATTCTCTGTATTTGTTATAAGAGTATCATTGTTAATATTTTCATTTGCTACTAGATCATAATGTAATTCATTTTTACCTCCTAAAAAATTATATGAATCCATAAATGTATTGCTTTGTGGATGCGTTTGTAGATCTTTCATAGAGCATTTTAAATGAAGTATTATATTTTCCTTTTCTTCTTTTTGAGTTTCATTTGTAACCAATTGTTGTATAATTTTACCACCTTTAGGTTTTCTTCCTCTTTTCTTAGGTATTTTTGGTTCCTCGCTACTAACAATATTATTATTTAAATTTGCGTCATCATCATTATCGTTAAGTATAATTGTGTAAACATTAGAATCACAATCAGTATTTATTTTTTCAATTTGTTTACTAACAATCTCAGACACATTTAAGATTATTTTGTTTTGAGTTTGAATGTTTTTCTTGGTATCCTTTTCTTTAACTAGCGATTCCATATTTAACGTAGCCATTAAATCTTTTTTAGACTTTCTTCCTCTCTTCGCTTTTATTGGTTCATTAGCTTTTATTGATAGTTGTTCAACAATATTATTATTTGGTTCCATTTATATATAAGATATGGTTTAATTTAAGTAGTTTTTAAATATTATAAAAAAATATTTATATCTCATAACAATTTCTACAAACAGGTATATAATTATCAAACCCAACTATGGTTTGTTCTTTTTCAGAACTAATTCGTTTTGAGAAAATTCCGGGAGTTCCATTTTTACATAAACTACATAATGACGAAAGTTTAGTTACCTTATCGCAAAGAGGTATTAAATCTAATATTTGTCCGAATTTCTTGCGTTCAAAATCTCCATCCAATCCGCAAACATATATTTTTTTCCCAAAAACAAGTAATAATTTAACAAATTTTTCAAGGTCTGGAAAGAATTGTCCTTCATTAATGAGAATAACATCGCTGGTGTGAAATATGTTTGTCATTTCATTATTATTGTTATATAAATCCATTAAATTATTTGTTTTGATACAGGGTATTTTAACCATATCGTGTGTTGATAATAATTCTTCATCATAACGATTATCAATTTGATGATTAATAACTGTTACATTAATATTACAAAATTTACATTGTTTATATATTTCAACCAGTCTACTGGTTTTTCCGGCATACATTCCTCCAAGAATGATTTCAAGATATGCTGATTCTGTTTGTGATGACATAATTATTTTTGCCATAAAAGATACTTATAATTAATATTTCAATTTTTTGTTTAACTATTTAAAAGTATAATATATATTATAATTAATGGAAAGCAATGGAATACCTTATGTTGAAAAATATAGACCAGTTAATTTTGATGACATTGTATTAGAACCTCTAAATAAAAAGATTCTTAAAAATATTATTGATACAGGATATTTTCCAAATTTGTTATTTTATGGTCCCCCCGGAACGGGCAAGACAACAACAATTATAAATCTTGTAAATGCCTATCAGGAAAAGTTGAATCAAAAAAACAAAGAATTAATGATTCATTTAAATGCGTCAGATGAGCGTGGTATTGATATTATTAGAAGTCAGATAAATCAATTTGTCAATTCAAAAACAATGTTTACTCACGGTATGAAATTTGTGATTTTAGATGAAGTAGATTATATGACAAAAAATGCTCAACAAGCCTTAAGATATTTGCTACAGAATTTTTCAAATAATGTGAGATTTTGTTTGATATGTAATTATATAAGTCGAATAGATGAAGGATTACAAAACGAATTTTTGCGTTTAAGATTTAATCAGCTTCCAGAAAATGATATAATCCGTTTTTTAAACAAGATTTCCATATCTGAAAAACTAAATTTGAATAAGAAATCGTTAAATTTAATTCAAAAACTTTATAAATCGGATATAAGAAGTATGATAAATTTCATACAATCAAATCAAAATATAAAGGATGACGATATTAATATAATTGATGATAGTGTTTGGAATGAACTTTATAATAGAATAAAAAATGGAGAAGAACTAACAATGTTAATTGTATTTACAAATGAAATAAGTCGTATGTACAATATTGATAAAAAGAATATAATCAAGGATTTTCTGAATTATATTATTCGCAATTATGATAATATGAATGTTCCTAAATATTTTGATTTTGTTGAAAATATTGTTCATTTTGAAGATTGTAAAAATAGTTATTATGTCAATTATTCATTGATTAAACTATCAGCATTGCTAAAAGATTCGTAACAAGACATTCTTAATCGCAATTTTAACATAAATTCATTTGGCGGAGAACTTTTTGATGGATCAAAAAAACTCTGTTTTAAACTATATTCATTTATTCTAAACCCTTCCTTCTTGATTGTAGGTGATTTTTTTTCAATAGGTATATTTTTACTTCTTTGATTCACATTGAGTGTGTTCTTGTTCATTATTCTATATTAAAAGAAAATAAACAATTGAAATATTTAATTGATTTATAGATAGTTTAAAGAATATAAAGATATAAGCAAAAGTATATTAATGGCATTAAATTTAACAAATATAGATGATGAATGGAATAATTTTATATCACACAAATATGATAACGATTCTTCAGACGAAGATGCTAATAATTTAAACGATGAATTTAATGAAGAAACTACTGAATTAAATTCATGCAATATTCCTGAGCCAACCCCAATTTATATTTCAACAAAATCTAAAATCGCATATCTTACACAGCCAGTTGATCTTAAAATATTTTGGGACATTCCTGTAATTTCTTATGCGACTCCTCAAAATGGTGTAATCAAAAAACAAATAAAAATTAATTCAAAGACACCTGAAGATTTATTAGAAATGCAAGATAAATTAAAAAATGAATTGTATTACGATGAGCACGTTATGACTCATATTGATAATCCAAATGGTCGAATTACATTTAAAGATATTCGCAAAATTACAATTGGAATTTCAAAGAAAGACATTATGAGTTACCGTTCTAAAAAGAAGCAAGCATTTTATAATTGTTTTGTTATGATTCTTCGTATTAAAATAGATACATTATTTAGAGAATTTCACATAAAAGTATTTAATACTGGAAAATTAGAAATTCCAGGAGTACAAAGCGAACCAATGTTTGAAACTGTATTAAAATATATTATTACAATATTACAACCCTTATATCCAACTGAACTAACATATTTAGAAAAAAGTGACACTGTTTTAATTAACTCAAATTTCAATTGTGGATTTTATATTAATCGCGAAGTGTTGTATGATATTCTTAGATGTAAATACAATATACAAGCGATATATGATCCGTGTTCCTATCCAGGAATTCAATGTAAATTCCATTATAATAATGATATTGGTGTTCAAACTGGAACACAAATTACAACGGAAAATAAAGAAAAATATAAAAATATAACTGAGGTCTCTTTTATGATTTTTAGAACAGGAAGTGTATTAATTGTTGGTATGTGCGACGAATACGTTTTGCAAGACATATATAAATATCTTAAAGCACTTTTTAGAGAAGAATTTAAGTCAATTTGTCAAAAAATAATTGTTCCTGGTGATTTAGCTTCAAAGGATAAGAAGAAGAAATTGCGTAAAAAGATTATCAATATAACTTGTGGTTTAGAAGATACTGTAATTATTGAAACAATTCAGATTCCTAACAATCATATTATTGAAGAAGAAATTGTAATTAATCCAGTTAAAAAACTAAGAAAGCCACGACAAACTAAGAAAGCCACGACAAACTAAGAAAGCCACGACAAACTAAGAACATTAAATCAGATATTATAAATGCTACAAACTAACAAATTAACTAATCAACAAAAATCCATTCAACAATTTTGTTTAATTCATTATTAACAATAAAATTTTTTGTTTCATTATTATAAATTTTATTTTTAATATTTTTATCATCAATTTTCTTCTTATTTGTTAGTTTTTTTATAAATTCTTCTAATAATTTAAAAAAGTCTGTAATTTCTATTCGTGAATCATCTAATAATGTAGCAAAAATATAAACAAGTTGAACATGAATTGTTTTTATCTTATTTTTATTAATTATTTCACTTATTGCTTCAATATAATTACAACACGTATGTATATAAGTAATTTTATTACCATTTTGAAACTCATCGTGATTTATAATAAATAATATCATTCTCTTATAAATATGAGTATATGATTCGAACAAATCCAATATTTTTTTTTCATCAATACTTGGTTCTGACATTGTCTTTTTATATTCATTATTAATATCAAATATGGTTTTTTTATAAACAAATAATGTAGCATCAATTGAACTTAATTTTAAGAAATTAACATTATCATCTGATATTTGTTCAATAAATTCAACATAAAAATAATACGCTTTTTGTGTATGATAATATGTTAGTTCTAAATTTTTAGTATAATAAAATAAAAAGGAAAAAATATGTATTAATGTATCAACACCTCTTTCAAATACAAATTGACAATATGATTTGTTTTTCATAGGAATTTTTTCCGAAACAAATCTCATATATTCAACAATTACCGAAATAAATTTTGTTAGTATTTCTGTTATAGAATAGTTAATTGATTGTTTGTAGTTTACCGTGTTATATAACATAAAATGAGAATTATCACTTAATGTATTTTTTGATATTTTCATTATAATAATTAATTATATTTAAATATAAGTATTTAAAGACTTTAAATTTAATTTTAATATAAATGTCGGCATTTGAACAAAAAACTGTAACTGCTCCTCAACCGCAGAATTCAACAGCCTTGGTTACACAAGGTCCCTCTGTTACAAGCAAGAACTCCACATATCGTCTTCCAGCTGACGCAACTTTACAAAACGCAACTAAATTATCTATTGTTGAGGATAAGCCAGTTATGTTTGATTATTGGACTGATTCTCTAGATAAGAAGGCGCTTATTGGTGTTAGAGAAGGTTCTGGAGAAAAGATGTTAGTTAAATCCGCAGAGGAATATACATCACCAATTGCTAAATTTTATAAATCAATGTCTGAATACATTGTCATTACCGAAAATTCTATCTATATTATTTCAAGTGATATTCCAACAAGAAAAATATCTTAAACAAGAAAAATATCTTAAACAAGAAAAATATCTTAAACAAGAAAAATATCTTAAACAAGAAAAATATCTTAAACAAGAAAAATATCTTAAACAAGAAAAATATCTTAAACGTGATTTAAAATTGAAACACTTTTCTATATTATTGTGTACAATATAATATAGAAATGGAAACTAATTCTGAAATTAATCCTGAGGTTATTTTAAACGAAACAACAAATGAAAAGGCAGTAACAGAGGTAGTATTTATTGTTGAACTGCTTAAAAAAAAGGTTGTAACAGAAGACTTAGGTAAAATTTTTGAAATGGGAATATGTTTATTATATGAAATCGAGTATGATGGAAAATATAAATATAGTTTAGAAGAAGCAAATTCTATTAAAGAAAGAATATGTCAATTAAAATATGTGTTTCCTTATAACATTAAACATATCGCAAAAAATAAAAACCAATATGATTTTGTTAGTATCAATGAAGAAAACAAAGGAGAAGAAATAAATTTAAGTTCTAAAACCACAAAAAAGGATGGAAAGGTATGTCCTCAAGTTATAGGACAACCATCAAAAAAAAAGTTTTGTAATTTCTTTGGAATTGACACAATGTTAAATCTTGAACAAATCAAAGAATATATTGTGGATAATATTAAAAAGTTATTAGAAATTTATGCGTTAAATACATTTGATTGTCCAATTGTGTATTATAACAAATATAAAAATTTATTATTATTTATAAAATTAAAAGAAAATATTAACTGGACAAATTATGACATTACGTTTAGTCATATACATAAAAATAAAAAATGGAATGAAAGTTCGTGTATTATTATTAACAATGTAACAATTGGAGAATTTCAAGTTCATAATCATCGCGATTGTATTAAATTTCGTTGGGCATTTGAAAAAATATTAACATTATTTAAGGATAATTTTGAAATCATTGACCTATAGTTATAATATTTCCATAATTTTATCATAATATTCTTTTAATATTTCACAACCTTTAAAATTTCGTTTAGTATTTTTACACGCGATTGCTGTAGTTCCAGAACCTAAAAATGTATCTAAAACTGTGTCATTTTCATTTGAATGTTTTTTTATTAAAGTATCAAATAAATTTAAACTTTTTTGAGTTGGATGAAATCTATTTTTTCCACCCTGTAATGGAAATGTATAAATCCCATTATCATATGAACTATTAAACGTCGGGGAACCATCTTTAACTCCGCTTAAAGCAATTTCTCGGCAATTAGTTAAATAATTTACTTTACTATTTCTTGGTTGAGGATTGTTTTTAATCCATTCAATAAATCTTATTTGTTTGAATTTATATTTTTCCAATATCTGTTTCAAGTCAGATATTTTCCATAAATCAAAGAACATAATTAAGGTTCCTCCTTTTTTTAATTTTTTATAATATTCGCATATAAATTGTTCAAGTATCTCCATTGTAAATTCGCTGTCCCATTCTCCATAATCAGTTTTTACGCAATATTTTTTTCCATATATAGAACCATATTTAATATATTTAGTTTTGTTGACATCATCATCTATATTATTTTCCAATTTATATTCTTCCCATTCTTTTTCTGTTTTTACTTGAGAAATATCATTTTCCTCGTTAAATTTAACGTTATTATAATGCTCATTCATTCCGCTTTCTTTTGAAATAATATATGGAGGATCTGTTAATATTAAATCAATGCTGTTATTATTTATAGTTTTTAAATATTCTATGCCACACATATTTTTGATGTCTATATCAACTGATTTCTCTGCGATGTCAATATCATTTTCATTATTTTCTTCGAAAATTAATTCAACTTTTGGTTTTAGTATCTTTTTTGTTTGTTTCTTAGGCATATCATTTGTAAGCATATCATTTGTAAGTATATCATTTGGAATCGTATCATTTGGAATCGTATTATTTGTAATCGTATCATTTTCTTTCATTTTATTATCAATTATTGCCATTAATTCATTCTTTTTTTTTGATTTACATTTAGTTAAGCCAAGTTCTTCACATTTTGCTAAAAGTTTTGATTTTGATAATTTAGTTAAATCCATTTTTTCAATAAACGTTATATTACTACTATTGATGTCATTTGTATTCATATTATTTAATTCAATTTTATTATTATTCGATAAAAACTTATTTAGATATAATATAATATAATATAGTTTATATTATATATATGTCAAATCGTAGAGGGTTAAGAACAGGTTCAAATAGTTATGGTCAATTTTGGTTTGGTGGTAGTAGTTTTCCTGGATTCCTTTATAAAAAGAATCTAGGTGTTGGTGGTCGAAGAAGTACTCAATTTACTCCTGGGGGAACAACGGTATGTAATCAACCTGGCGAACTTTGGAATAAATATGTGCCTGGTTCTGGTATAGGCGGTTCAAGTGTTGCGACAAGACGCGCTAAAATGATTCATGCTACTTCATGTACTACAGGACAACAATGTGGACGATTTTATACTGAACTTGGTCAAAATCAAATAAGACCATCTCAATATACTAATTATAGGTAATCAATTAACAAAATCAATTAACAATTGATATAAAGATTTTATTATATTTATATCAATGTCAAAATCATTTTTATTTAACTTTAGAAGAATTCATAATTTATTGAATGATGATTCTGTAGTCTCATTTATTACTTTAGGCGTTGGGTTTACTGGAATACTAGGACATTTTTGTTATACATTTGGAACAACACACTCAAAAAATATTGAAATACAGCGTAAATATAAATATGATAGAAATGGTTTTACAGAATTTATGATTATTGATGAAAATGGAAAACATTACAATGTAAATAATTCTTTTTGGTATTGGAAGTGGGATTCAATTGAGGATTGGAATAAAATAAAAACTAAACAAATTATACCTATTAAATATTACGGATTTAGAATCCCAATGTTTGGTTTTTTCCCAAATATTGTTAAAATTAACGCCCATCAAAAGTATGATTTTACGAATATTAGAATAATATATTAAATAAACTAACAAATAAATAAAATAGAACACTTTATAGAAGATAAATATATAACAACTTAAAGAAAATAATAAAAATACTAATATAAACAAGTTTTTAATGAATAAAAAAATTGAATTAAATTATATGCTCAATAGTGCTGATATAAACTATAATATTGAAGAAATGGAATTAACAAATTTATCAACCCCTACTCTTATCACAAAGACAGAGAAAATTAAGATTACTAAATGTAATCCCAAAAAGAAAATGGTACCTAAAAAAAAGATTGAACTAATAATTGAAGATAATGAACAAGAATTAGATGTTATAAAAGAATTAGATGTTATAAAAGAATTAGATGTTATAAAAGAATTAGATGTTATAAAAGAATTAGATGTTAATAAAATATATAATGAAGATTGCATTATTGGTATGAAAAAAATAAAGAATGAAACAGTTGACATTATAATTTGCGACCCACCATATAATATTGGAAAAGATTTTGGAAATGATAGTGATAAACAAAAAATGGATGAGTATTTATTATGGTGTGATAATTGGATTTCGGAATGTTTAAGGATACTAAAACCACAAGGAACATTATATATATATGGGTTTAGCGAAAATCTAGCATTTATAAGAACGCGCATAACTTGTAATGTTAGATGGTTAGTTTGGCATTATACTAACAAAGTAACACCATCACTTAATTTTTGGCAAAGAACCCACGAAAGCATTTTATGTTGTTATAAGAATAAACCAATATTTAATCGTGATGATGTTAGAGAACCTTATACAGATTCATTTTTGAAAAATGCTGCGGGTAAGGTTAGAAAATCAACAGTAGGTAGATTTAGTAATGGAGATAAAGAAACAATATATAATGCTCATGAAGGAGGCGCTTTGCCTAGAGATGTAATAAAAGTTCCAGCATTAGCTGGTGGGGCAGGAAAAAAAGAACGAGTTGACCACCCAACGCAAAAACCATTAACTTTATGTGACACCTTGATAAAGGCATCGTTAAATAAATCTTCAGACACATTATTGGTTGTTCCTTTTGTTGGATCAGGTTCTGAATGTGTTTCGGCAAAAAAAAATAATATAAATTTTATAGGGTTTGAAATTAACAAGGATTATATTAATACAGCAAATGAAAGATTAGAAGACATTGATAATTGATTTATTAAATTGAGCTTAATTTATCTAACAATTCAATATAATTATATTTTGGTTTATTTTCAACAATAGCGCTTGAAATAATAAATTTTTTTATGTCTTGTGTCATTTCAATATGTATCCATAATTGAGACGACATACTAAAAGTAATTGACATTTTACAGCCATTGATTTTATTTGTATTCCATCCAACTTGTGTATTTGTTTTTTTGCCTCGTTTTCCAATTGTTGGTTCCCAAACATACGCAGATGGCTCTAAAATTAAATAATTACTTGGGATTAACAACCAATCATAACTTATATTTTCGCTGTCACTTTCATCTCTTACTATAAATGAATAGTAATCAAAATTTTTTCTTTTATTAATTTCTTCAATAATTTCTTCTGGCGTTCCACATTTGTTTTCACTACAAACTGTGGTTAATCTATAAGAACTGATGTCAATGCTTTTTTTATTATTTGAATATTTTGCGGATTTATTGCTAATTCTTCCCAATGAACAATTTATATCCATTCCTGATAAATGACTTCCATCACTTTTAGAATAAATTTCAATTCCTAATGATGAAAATATTATAGAATTAATGTCCTCCCAAATTGTTTCATTGATAGAGGATGAATTAATTAAATGATAACATTTTACGCATTTTTTAAAATTGACATCAATAAGTTCAACATTTTCACAGATGTCATTAATATTTTTAACATCATGTGTATTATCTTTTTTTTCTTCTTCAATAATCAAAACGGGTTTTTTATTTTTTTTCGGCTTTATAATTGTTTTATTATTTGACTCAGTCTCTAAACTAACATCATAATTAATCATTTCAGTTTCCATTTTTATTTCTATATCATTTTATTTATAAAAATAATTCAATTTTTTATAAATAATTAAATAATAACTTATTTTAATTATACGTTGCCCTCTCTGAGGTTTGAACTCAGGACCTCTGCATTACAAGTGCAGTGCTCTACCACTAAGCTAAAAGGGCACATATTAATACTTTTATTGTCTTTAAGTTGTTTTTTCATTAAATTATATTATTTTGTTAAAAATCTATTTGTTTAAGTTTTTCAATAATGTCTTCTGTTAGTTTCTCTGGAAATTTCACATTAAAAATGATTATTAAATTTCCATTATGTTGTTCCCTTGAAAATCCCATATTTGGAATTATTTTTCTATATCCGCAACTAATTATATTTCCAGAATTATTATTTATTGTATATATCTTACCAGTTATATATTTTAACTCAAATGTAAAACCACATAACGCTTCTTTAACAGATATTGTTTGTTCATAAATTAAATCCAATCCGCTACGTTTAAATTCAGTGTTGTTTTCTATTTTAATAAATAATTTTATGTCTCCTTTACAATCATCTCTGACAATATTTCCTTTTTCTAATAATACTATTATTTCGCCTTCATCAATTCCCTTAGGAACTGTTACGTATACGGTTTCATTTTCAAAAATTTTATTATTGTCTTGGATTATCCATCTTTCAATATCTATTGGTATTGTTGTTCCCGTTAAAATCTTATCAATTGAAACGATTATTGTTTTAATTATTGGAGTTGGTTTTTGAGCAAATCCTTGTTGCGGATTTATAGGAATTCCATTATGAAATACACGAATATTTGGACCAAATGGACCTCCTTGTCCAAATGGATTACCTTGTCCAAATGGATTGCCTTGACCAAATGGATTGCCTTGACCTTGACCAAACGATTGCATATGTGAAAATGGCATTCCTCCAAATAACCCAGAAAATAAATCATCCATTGGATTTTGTCCTGAATGTTGTCCACTCATCATTTTAATAAATGGATTATTTCGCGTCATATCATATTCTTTTTTCTTATCTGCATCTCCTAAAGTTTCATATGCTTCTGATATTTTTTGAAATTTGGCTGTTGTATCTGGATTATTCTTATTTTTATCAGGATGATACATCATTGATAATCTTCTATATGATTTTTTTATTTCATCTAACCCTGCGGTTTCAGGTATTTCTAATATATCATAAAAAGTTTCACTCATTTTTATAATGATAATATTATCCAAGATAAACTTAAATACTTATTAACGTATATAATTATTCAAATGGACAAACAACTTTTTTTAAATAAATACCAACCATTATATTTTAAAGATTTTGAATCTGATGATGAAATGATTGATATTCTACATACTTTAATTAATATGGACAATTTGAATATATTATTTATTGGAGATATTGGGTCTGGAAAAACAACATTCTTAAACGCAACGATTAAAGAATATTATAAGAATTATGCTCCACAACAGTATCAAGATAATATTTTACACATCAATTCGCTTAAAGAACAAGGTATTAATTATTATCGTAATGATGTAAAAACATTTTGTCAAACTTGTTCATCTATTAAACATAAAAAAAAAATAATTGTTCTTGATGATATTGATATTATTAATGAACAAAGCCAACAAGTGTTTCGTAATTGTATTGATAAATATAGCCATAATGTACATTTTATTTCTTCATGTAGCAATTCGCAAAAAGTTATTGAATCTTTACAATCAAGATTTACAATTATTAAAATTAAACCTCTTCAAAAACATAATCTTAATCAAATTATGCAAAAAATTATTGATGCGGAAAATATTGATATTTCATATGATGCAAGAGAATTTATATTAAATGTGTCTAACAATAACGCAAAGATTTTTATTAATTATATGGAAAAATTTAAATTATTAAATCAAGAAATTACTCTTGAACTTGTTACAAACGTTTGTACTAACATAAGTTTTTTTATATTTGAAGAATATACAAAATTTCTTAAAAATGGACATTTAAATTATGCTGTTAGAACATTATATGATGTTTATGATAAGGGATATTCTGTTATGGATATACTTGATAATTATTTTTTATTCATTAAAATTACAGATTCATTAACTGAAATACAAAAATACGAGATAATTCCTATTATTTGCAAATATATAACTATTTTTCACAATATCCATGAAGATGAAATTGAACTGGCATTATTTTCAAACAATCTGTTTAGAATTCTTTCAAAAGAATTAAACTAACAAATATTTAAACTAACAAAATATTATATACTATATCTATAATATATACATATTATAAAATGTCGTCTCAATTATTTAAACAGCATATACCAAACGAATTACTTATTAATTTGTTAAACGATATTGCCATTAAAACAGATAGATGTTATTTTCTTAATAACAATTCTTATAAAAAAGGAATGTTTAAAAAGGTAGTTGAAGAATTTATAAACAAATGCATTCCATATTATCATCTATCTAAGAGAAAATATTTAGAAAGAAAATTGACATATCATTCATTTATCACAGTTGTTAGACAAATATGTAATTTCAACAAGATTACATATACATCACAAATAAAATATGACAAATCCTCTTATGATATTGTGTATTATATTTATTTTTAATTTTAATTTTTTCTTATGTCTTCAAAAATTGCAAACATAGCAGTTTTATTTAGTTTTACTTTATCAAATCTATTATTTTCATAAATATTAATAGCAATAGTTTCAAATGAGTTATATGTTAATTCATTTGTAATATCATTTAAATTAAACAAAATAATACTTGTTGTTGAATTAGTTCCAACAGTTTGTTCAATAAAATTATACAATTCATCATCCGTTTTATAACGATATGTATATTTATTGTCTTCTTTATTATTTCCATTTATAACATAGTCTTGTATCTCATTATCCCATAAAATAAATAATTTGTTATCTATTGATGATGGTTCATCTTTATTGTCGTGTTCTTCAATACATAAAAATAATGGTAATTGTAAACTCATTTGAAGGTTTGAACTATCATACATAAAATCTGTCATTTGTTTATTAATGTATCTTAACTTTAAATCATTTTATGATATTGTTTAAGTATATAATTCTAATGTTCTTGCACTAGGATCTGTAGCATTTATATATTTTGGCATCCAAAAATAAGGCAAAATATGTTCGCAATTTGGAAACTCCTCATCAAATATTTCTTTATAATATTTTTTCTCCAATTCAATTGAGGGTTTGCGTTCACAACCATATTTGTTGCTAATTAACTCTTGTAATATTGTAAACAATGATCTACTTTGACAACTAACACCATCACTAAATGCCTCCTTTTTTCTCAATAGAATTTCATCAGGCAAAATTTGTCTTCCTGTAAAATCTTCAAAATAGTTATGACTAAAACTCGTTCTTAATAAATATTTTTCTTGTTTTTGAAAATTATTATGATTACGAAAATAAGGTGGAATAGATAATACATAATTAACAAAACTTTTATCCAAAAAGGGAGTTCTTGGCTCTAAACCGTTTGAGGATATTGACTTATCAGAGCGCAAAACATCAAATAAATAAATATCTTTCAATAATCGTCGTGTTTCCTTGTCAAATTCAATATCATCGGGACATTTATTCATATACAAATATCCACCAAATAATTCATCTGCTCCATCACCATTGAAAATAACTTTCGCCTCAGAATGTTCTGAAATATATTTACCAATTAAATAATTTCCTATACTTGCCCGAACTGTAGTTGTATCATAACTTTCAATTGCTTTAATTAATTCGGGAATAATATCAAACATTTCATTTTCTGTTACGATGATTTCTGTATGCCTTGTTCCAATATAATTTGCCACAATCCTAGCATATTTAATGTCTTCCGAATTTTCAAGACCAATGCTATATGTTTCAATTATTTGCCCCTTTTCTCCAAAATAATTAGCAACTAGTGCGGCTATTAAACTACTATCAAGACCTCCGCTTAATAAACAAGCGACTGGTCTTTCAGTTGTTATACACCTTTTAACAACTGCCGCATTTAAATACTTTGATATATTATGATACATTTCTTCTTTAAGAACACATACATCGTGAGTTAAACGTGTAAACGCAAATGTAGGTATAAAATATGGTTTGTTAGTAATTATTTGTTCCCAACTAGCGCAAACCTTGTTACCATATTCATAAACTGAATAAGTTCCTGGTTCAAATTGACAAATTGTATTTTGAGGACTTTTCCAAGTGTTATAAAAATATTCTAAACATTTAAGTTCAGATGCGAATCCATATAATTCATTGTCTTCAGTCTTTATGTTAACTTGATATAATGGTCTAACGCCAAATGGGTCTCTGGCAACATAAACATTGTTTGTTAGTTCATCGTTTAATCTATTATCATACAACACAAAAGAAAAAACGCCATCAAGCATTGTAAGCGTTTGTTCTATTCCATATTTAAGATATAAATGAATAATAACTTCACAATCTGAATTAGTAACAGGTGTTACCTTCATATAATTATAAAGTTGTTTAAAATTATATATCTCTCCATTACAGATTAATACAACATCTTTATACACAATTGGCTGATTTGAAATAGAGTCAAGTCCATTAATTGCCAATCTATGAAATCCAAGAACCATTTTTAAATAAACATTCTCTAATCTTGAATATTCTGGTCCGCGCTTTTTACCCTTATCAAATTGCTGTTTAATAATTGATAGTTGAGTATTATCATTTTTAGAGTTTGTATTTAAAAGAGCAAAAATGCCACACATATTGTTATACATATACCATAATAGTCTTTAAACTTCTTTAAATAATATTATTCTTTGATTCGGGTTATACGGTTCTTTAAGCTGTTTTACAATAGTATTTGATGTTCTTTAAGCTGTTTTACAATAGTATTTGATGTTCTTTAAGTTGTTTTACAATAGTATTTGATGTTCTTTAAGTTGTTTTATAATAGTATTTAATTCAATATAAAAAATATTAGTTACTTAAATACATACACACAATCATTCGCAATATTTTCTAGATAATATGTATAACTTGGCAATATTTTACAATTACAAAAGTTTGTCCAATTTATTTTATCTTGATTTTTTTCTAACAAATGAATTGCTGCTGGATTAAAAGATAAATTATCCCAATCAATTTTATCTGGATTCTCTTCTAATAAATACATTGCTGCTGAATTTTGTGATAAATAGGTCCAATCAATTTTCTCTGGACATGCTTCTAACAAATGAATTGCTTCTGGATTTTGTGATAAACTTACCCAATCAATTTTATCTGGACTTAATTCTAATAAATGAATTGCACCTGGATTACAAGACAACCACGACCAATTAATTTTCTCAAGGTTTTCCTCTAATAAGTGGATTGCTGCTGGGTTTGCTGATAAATTGTGCCAATTAATTTTCTCAGGATTTGCCTCTAACAAATGAATTGCAGCAGGATTTCTAGACAATCCTGCCCAATAAAATTCATCATCAAATAATTCAATATTCATATGCTTATGTTTATTGTTAATTAGTTCAATTGCTTCTGTGTTTACAGTTAAATAGTACCAATTAATTTTAGTGATGTTAGTTTCTAACATATGAATTGCCGCAGGATTTGAACATAATTGTGACCAACTAATTTTATTAGGATTTTCTTGAAGAATTTCAATTGCTGCTGGATTTTTTGACAGTTGGTTCCAATCAATCTTATCCGTATTATTACGAAGAATACTAACATACTTTTGAGAGTCCATTTTATAAATTGTTGTATAAAAAATATTAGTATTTTAATTACAATTCAATTTTTAATTTTTATTTTAAAACATATTCATTGTTTGACGCCATATTATCCAAATAATATTGATCTGATGAACTAATATGACAATATCCAAACGCATTCCAATTAATTTGGTCAATATGTTCTTCTAACAAATGAATTGCTTCCGGATTTGCCGATAAACAATGCCAAGTAATTTTATCAATATTTTCTTCTAACAAATGAATTGCTGCTATATTTAGCGATAAATTATACCAATTAATTTTATCAAAATTTTCTTCTAACAAAGCAATTGCTCCCAGATTTCCAGATAAATAACTCCAATCAATTTTATCTTGATTTTCTTCTAACAAATGAATTGCTGCTATATTTAGCGATAATTTTTCCCAATTAATTTTATCTTGATTAGCTTCTAACAAATGTATTGCTGCTGGATTTTCTGATAAATATTCCCAATCAATTTTATCAGGATTTGCCTCTAATAAATGAATTGCCGCAGGATTTAAACATAAATACTCCCAATTGATTTTATCTTGATTCGCTTCTAATAAATGAATTGCATAAGGATTTATACACAAATACTTCCAATTGATTTTATCAATATGTGCTTCTATTAAATTAATAGCAAAATGATTAAATGATAAATTATCCCAATCAATTTTCTCGATATTTTCTTTTAACAAATGAATCGCCGCTGAATTTCTAGATAAATATTCCCAATTAATTTTATCAGGATTTTCTTCTAACAATTCAATTGCCGAAGGGTGGGCTGATAAAGTTGACCAATCAATCTTATCCATATTATTACGAAGAATACTAACATACTTTTGAGAGTCCATTTTATCAGTTGTTGTATTGATTTGTATTTATAGAAAATGTGATTCAATTTTTTTATAAATAAATCGTTTTATAAAAAAATATATTCGCTTTTTTGGTAAATGGGTTTAAGGCATATTTCCTGAATTTTTAGCACGAGGCACATTATTGCCTAAATTTTGTGGCATAACTCCCCAAACATTAAGTGTATGCGAATCAGAATTAATTGGAACTCTCCAAAAACTAATCCAATCTGCTTTACCATTTTCCATTGGTTCAATAATTCCCATATGACTATCAGGAGCTAAAGCTAATACAATATATTTAGCAAGAATAAATTGACCTTGAAATATTTGTTCTGGACTCATACGAGCAAACCATTCGTAATGTGTGCGTTTTAATATCATTTTATCAGGAATCCATATGCCATACATTTTTCCATAAAAATGAATATAATCTTCGCCTAACAATGTTTCAACTGTAATTGGTTCATCGTCAATGCTTCTAGTCCCAACATCAGTCCCTGGAATTAAACACATTTTTCCTTTTGTGATTTTGTTATTACACCAGCCATCAAATTCTCCTAAAAAATTAGTTTGAGCTGTATAATCAACTGAAATTGTTTGTTCCATAAAATTAATAAGCTCTTTAATGGTAGAGTTTTCCTTCTTTGCTCCCATAAATCCAACATTTGGATAAAACAGTTTGTTAGTTGATGTAATATTGGAATCATAATTTTCACAGACAAACATTGTGTCGTCCATTGTGCCTTTATTATATAATCCAATTAAGTCTCTAAAACATAAAAATGATATAGGTACATTCATACCACCATATGTGTAAATAAGTTTAGTCATTGCTAGTTGTCTAATGTAACATTTCATTGGATCCGCAATAATATCCATATTAATTTCCCACGATGGTATAAGTTTTTCAAATGACCCATCGTCAATTAAAATAATTTTAAAAGATTCGTCGCAATTTTTAATAATTGTCTTAACTGTTAAATATAAATAAGGTTGATTTAATTCAGTAGAACTTCTAGAACCGAAACTTAGCCATTCACGAGAATTATATTCGCGAGGTATATGTATCCATAACAATGGTTTTTTGCTCTTATCTAAAGTTTTATCTTTGAGCAAGTATTTTTTAATTTCGCCGTAATCATCAAATGATACTATTTTGGATTGTTTTTCTAGATATTTTTGATATAAAATACCTAATGAAATAAGTATAACAAATAGTATAATGTAATTAAATGCCAACATATATTATAATTTTATATTATTTTTATGAAATAAGATAATATATAATTTTAAATTTGATTAAAGCCACGAATTACCAAGTTGTTTAAGTTCGCTCCAAAAGTTATTTTGTTTTGTTTTTGCTTGTTCGCTTTCTTTAGCATATTTAAATGCCAATGCGGCTGAATGTTGGTCATGTTGTTTCTGTTGTTGTAATAATTTACGTTGAGCATCTTCTTGTGTTAAAGGAGTGACATCAACTCTCTCTCTATGAGCTTTATATTCGCTTACATTATTAAACTTTTGTATTTTATCATAATCATCCATACTAACAGGAATGAGTGTTTGCGTATATGCTTGTTGTAAATCTGTGTAATTTAAAGAACCAACATCTCCTCCATCAAGAAGTGATCCGCCAAAGGTTGATGAAAAAACATCTGTTACTCCATCATAAACAGTTAATGCCTGTATTTGTTTTTTCTTTTGTTCAAATACATCATTCATATTTCCTTTGGTAACATTTTCATCCATAGTTATAAATCCCTCATCAGATTTAAACCAATCTCCGTAACCTTGTTCATTAGGATTTTCTAATCTATGTTTTTCAAATGATTCGTTAAACCAAGAATTGAAATTTTTGGGGTCTTTAAAGCTTTTGTTTTGTTCAAACATATTATTGAGAATATTTTTATTGCTTTCGTCAAAAAACTCTTCGTCTTTAAATGTTTTTTTCAAGGATTTATTCTGAAATTCGTAAATACTATATAGTCTTTTATATGCTTTTGAAAAGAATAAAAAATATTTAGAATCTAGTTGTGATTTATCTGGATGTATTTTTAGAACAATTTTTTTTGCTTCTTTTAAGGATTCTTCATTAAGATTATAATCAATGTTAAATAACTGGTATAAATCATCTAATGAATAATGGTCTAAATCAAGATCTAATGAATTAAGTGTTGTATTTTTATAACTAACAGGATTTGATAATCGTGATGGTTTTATGAATGGGTCTTCAGTGTAATCGTTATTTGATTGTTTTATTTTTATGCCGATTTTCGGACAACTTGTCATATTTATATTATAGTATTTGATTATTTAATTGTAATATGAACTAAATAATAAAAAATAAAGCCCAAGTTTTCAATGATGACAATCGCTTAAAAACAATTTATAAATAATTGGATTTGGTAAATGATATACAGGAATTAATTTAACAGGATTACAAAGAATATTATCTTTAATAAATGCGGAAACAAATTGGTTGGAGATTGGTATATTTATACGTTCATTATCTTTTGAAATAAAATATAATTCTTTAACTTCAATATTTCCAAAATGATGAATTATATTTGAATACAATTCGATTAACGTTTGATTCTTATAAATAGGCACAAATGTGCTATATCCGCAACATTTTGTTACTTCAAAAATAAACATAAAATTATTAATATTTCGCATAAATTCATTATGCTTTTCTTGATACAGCTTATCCATAATTTTGAATTATAAGCCGCCTTTAAGTTGTTTTCCTAATATATAAGCCGCCTTTAAGTTGTTTTCCTAATATATATAAGCTAAAAAATTATTATCAGGATTACAAAATCTTCCACTAGATAATTGAGGTATTTGATTGGATTGTAGTTTCAATAACTCTCTCATTTCTTTAAGTAAATTTAGACAACTGATCTCTTTATTATTTCTAACAACTTCCAAAAATGACCAAGTCATAAGACCTTGTACTTTATCGTTAACTATTGTTTCAAGACTAAATTGGTCATCACGACAACCGCTAATTAATAACGCATTACAAGGAGTTTCCGTATTTTTATCATTCTCAGTTATATTATTTTTCATTATATCATTATTTATTTGATATCTTAAATCCAGAGCAGTTCCGCTATTACAAGAATCAAATAATGCGATTATATTTGTATCAGGTTTACCATATGTGTTTATAAGTGTTTTTAATTCGTCATCTTTTATATAGTTAAAATCTAATGGAATAATTAATTCATCATTTCCATCTAATTCGTCACCATTTCTATCTAAAGTATGTGACCCATGCCCGCTATAAAATATAAACAGAGTATCATTTTTATTAGATTTTTCAAGTAATTCTTTAATTTCATTTAATATATTTATTTTTGTAGGTTTTATAGTTGTTTCGTCGGTCAGCATTTTAATCGTAAAATTATGCTCGGTTAAATATGTTTTAATTGAATTGGCATCATTTATACAACCATTTAATTCATTTGGTGTCCCTATATAATTTATTCCAATAATTAAAGCCTTTTTGGATTTATTTTGAACTATATTAAATTGTTCAAACTTTATATTTTTAATATTATTCATTTCATTTTCAAATCTATTTTTCAAATTATTTCTGATTTGTTTATATTTATTTATAACACTATTTATCATTAATTGTTTTTGTCTCAAGTTAATAAGCGCTATATTTATAAGCCTAATTTCATTATTACAATTATTATTTATTGTAATATTCATTTTATTAAATGCGTCTATTAATTGTTTAATTTTATTATTTTTATAATTATTAATTAAAACTGACATATATTATATGTGCGTTTAATTTATTCTACTAATATTTTTATTTGCTTTATATTATAATAAAAATATAATATAAATGGAACAAATTGATGATGATTATAGTAATATTGATTTTCATTCAAATTCATTTGACACCATTTATCCAACCAATTCAAGTATTGATTCTTTAAAAATAGTTAATCCATATTTGAATAAAAATTGTTATGAAAGATGCTGTATTTGGTGGTTTTTTCATACTTCACATGGGTTACATAAATATAATGATGACACAAATGACGAATCTTGTAAATGTATATGTTGTAATTTATGTTCTTGGTGTTGTGAATTTAAATTTAAACAAAAATGCTGTATTACGGAATGGGAATGTTGTTGTTTTTCTTTGGAATTTCAATAATTCATTTTTTAGCTTCATTTTTTAGCTTCATTTTTTAGCTTCATTTTTTAGCTTCATTTTTTAGCTTCATTTTTTAGCTTCATTTTTTAGCTTCATTTTTTAGGAATTGACAATAAATGTAATCCACAACGTCTAAAAAACGCATCTAATGCTGCTGGGTCTGAACCAGTTACTGAATCATCTGGAATATAACTGGTATTTCCCTTTTTATAACACAATATCACAGGAATTCCATTTACCATTTTTTTACTTTTAAAATACGCATATAAATCATATGATTCGTCCACATCAATTTCGCAACAAATAACATTTTCGGGAGATAACGCAAAAAACGAATCAACAACAGGTTTAATTTTTTTACATGGCCCACACCAAGTTGCCCCCATTTTAAGTATTACTAAACCTGGATTCTTTTCCAATAAACGCGTAAAATGCTCTCTACTTTGAAAATAAGAAATAACTGTTTTTTGAGCCGAATTTGACATTTATATAAGCTTTATAGGAATTAATTTTTTAATAGTTCCGCAATAAAATAAAAACATTATATAAGATGAATTTGTGTAAATATAAAGACGCTTTAGGAATTCCAGATAAGGGCATTCATTCTTATAGGCTATTTGGTGTCGCAATTGCTGACGTTATTATGACTATTATTGCCGCATTATTACTATCATATTTTTATAATTTTCCTTTTATTCACGCATTTTTGGTTCTATTTATTTTGGGAATTTTATTACATAGAATTTTTTGCGTAAGAACAACATTAGATAAATTATTGTTTCCAAATGCTAAAAAATAATGTTAGTAATATATATTATGATTACAGACGAGAATATTAAAGAATATGTTGCAACATATTTAGAAAATCCAAATGATTTACCGAAAAAATTAAGAGATATATCAACTTGGGACGTATCAAACGTTACAGATATGTCTGGTTTGTTTGCAGATGCAACAGATTTTAATCAACCTTTAAATGATTGGGACGTATCAAACGTTACAGATATGTCTTATATGTTTTATCGTGCAGAAAGTTTTAATCAGCCTTTGAATGATTGGGATGTAGTAAGTGTTACTGATATGTCAAATATGTTTGAGGGAGCAACAAGCTTTAATCAGACTTTGAATGATTGGGATGTAGTAAGTGTTACAGATATGTCTAGGATGTTTGAGGGAGCAACAAGCTTTAATCAGCCTTTAAATGATTGGAATATAGTAAGTGTTACTGATATGTCTATGATGTTTGAGGGAGCAACAAGCTTTAATCAGCCTTTAAATGATTGGGATATATCAAACGTTACAGATATGTCAAATATGTTTAATGGTGCGTCAAGCTTTAATCAAGATTTAACAAGCTGGGATGTGTCAAATGTTGAAGAAGAACAAACAGACACAAATGAACAAGATGAACCAGATGACATAGTAACTTATACAAAAGTTGAACCAAGCGAGCTTAATATCTCAACAGATACTCCTCCAAAACCAGATGTAGTAACATTTGATATTATTTCTCAAGAAAACGAAAATGTTATTGATTATTTAAATTTTGATAAGGATAATATTGCTTTTAAATATAATAATTCTTATTTTTTATCCAATAAAAATGACATAATAAATTCAGTTATTAATAACAATAATATTAAATATAGTTGCCTTAGACCTGGTTCATTAGGAAGCGTTGTTAAAGATACACCATACTTAAGTTTAAATGGAATTGGTATTATTGGTGCTGGGGTTTCTCTACTTTCACAAATTAAAAAAATTATGACAAATGACAGGATAAAAATAATAAAAGTTATTTTAACTGATAAATTATTACCTTCAACCGCATCTTTGCAAGTACTTTTACCAGGCGCAAACTGGGTATCGGCAGCACATTGTCAGGAAGGCCAAGAATCATACGTAAGTGATTTAGAAGAAATACCTTATCCTGTACAACAAGGTGGTAAATATAAAAAAAGTATGAAGAATCTTAGGAAAAAAAGTATGAAGAAACGCGGAAAGAAACAAGGTAAGAAAAGTATGAAGAAACAAGGTAAGAAAAGTATGAAGAAACAAGGTAAGAAAAGTATGAAGAATCGTAGGAAGAAAAGTAAAAAAAATATATAATATATAATATATAATATATTATTTCGCTCTTTAAGTCCTTTTATAATATATTATTCCGCTCTTTAAGCCCTTTTATAATATATTATTCCGCTCTTTAAGTCCTTTTATAATATATTATATCCATCCTTGTGTATCACAACTTCTTTTGCTATTTTTGATATAATTTTATCATAATTTTTCTGAGTTTCCTCTGGAGTTAAACCATTCATCGCATTTGAAACTATCTTTAAATATTTATCATTTTTCTTCGATGAAGAATCAATATAGTCAGGATTTGCTTTTTGCCATATGGGAATTTGCCTTATATTTTTTGAAGCAATTGTTTTTATTGCTAATTTCAACTTTTCCTTATTATCATTCTCTTTCTCCCAAATATTGTTATCTTTTATGTAAAGAATTTCTCTCTTATTGTCTGAACAATGTATTGGTCTTTTATTAATAGTTAATCCTTGAATACTATCTAAAAATATTTTTGAAATACCTTCCACATAACCTAATCTTCCAGTAGTTTCAAGATCTTCAATTTTAGGCTGTAATGATTCAACAAATTCTGTTATATTTAAAGCATCTTTACAGTGTACATTCAAAAACATTTGTAAATTAAAGTTATTATTGTTGTTAGTTGTGTTATTAGTTATAACAGTTGTGTTTTTAGCTGAGGCTAACTCCATAATCTTATTATTTTGTTCAATGAGCATTTGTTTAAATTCTTGATTGTCTTTTAGAACAGCTTCTATAAGTTCTTCACTTGTGTTAAAATATTTATGATAAGATTTTTTATTATTTATACACTTTTTTTTATGCTTACATAGTCCCGATTTATATAAATAAATATTTCCACATTCACAAGAAAAACTGTTTTGAACTTGTTTAATGATTTGGCTGCTGGATAATATTATCTTTTTATGTTTATCAGTTTCCAAATGTCTTAAATATTGACTATATCGTGATGTATTATAGTCACATACATTACACATATATTTTTCGGAACCTTTTTCGTTATCCTCGTTATCCATCGGCATTATTTTCATTTTATGTTCATTTAAGGTAAGATGGAAATTATACTCTGATTCAGAATTATACACTAGTTTATTACAATGTAATTGTTCAAAATGTTCTTGTTCTTTTATTCTAGCATCAGTATGGTCTTTACAATTATACTTTGCTATTTCTATCATATCCCAATTATCCCATCCACCATTTTGTCTGATTATATTGTAAATTTTTAATTTATTTGTGCTTGAATTACAAGCTAATTTATGTGAATATTTTCTTTGAGTAAAATTTGTAGTATGTCCTACATATACATCTGTTGTAGACGAATCTTTACAAAAAATTTTATAAATTATCGTGTTAGAATAATCTATTTCTTCTTTCGGCATTTTATAATATAGAATAAGATATTTTTAAATTTTTATCACAAAATATCTTATTCTTAGTTCCTGGACATTTATTGTTAAAATAATGTAAAAAATTTATCGTAACACTTTTTTCAATGTAAAATATTTTTTGAGAGCATTATGGTAACAAACCCCGATCTTGGAGGCCTTTTTCAAAACTATTCTCAGGTTTTCCATTTTGGACATTTATTTTTGTCCATTTTCGAAAACCCAATTTACTTTTAGGATTATTTTTGTAACTGATTTTTGTAACTAATTTTTACTACAGTTTTAACATCATTTATTTTAACTCCATATATGGTTACAAAAATAAAAAATACATAAATACCACTTTTTAGATTAAAAGATGCCGATTTTCGGCTATAAACCGCTCTAATTCATATATATCTATTTCATTCATCTCTACATGTGCCTCCCAAAAATATCTACAATAAGACCAACTAAAATCACAATTGCCTTTATACCAATTATCGTGTTTTTTTAATAGCTCAAAATATAACTTCTTTGGAAGCAAATTTAATGATGTTCTTGGTAACACATAACACAATTGAACAATTTCTGAAACAGGATTAGGTACCTTATAAGGCACAAACTCTCTCTCAAATAATGGAATGTAATGAATCAAATCTTCCAGCAAAGGAGGATAATTATATTTATAATTCCAACGCCAATCTGGACAACCTGTCGTATAATATTTCATTGTCCATTCAAGACCTTGTAAATAATTAATCGAAATATCTTGTTTTAAGGTATCCCGATTCAATTCATCGTTTGTTATACCAAATAATCCTCTATAATATCTATTTTGCCATCCATTTTTAACTGGATTTATAAAATGTTCCATCTCTCTATCATAAAGAGGAGTTGACTCAAACTTTTTAAATTTTTCTTCTGGAGTTGTATTTGGAATTACATATCTCTCTTTATTATTACGCGAACGATGCTCTTTAATAATATATTCCTCTTCTAATCTAGCAAGCTCTTGAACAACTTTTCGTAAATTACCCCAATAAATTGTCTTACCATTAGTTAAATTTAAATTACTTTCGCCAATAGTTGCTTTATATGCATTAATCATTTTATCAACACCGCCAGTTCTGATATTAACTGCCGGAAAATGAGGCAAAAAATCATTACCTAAAAAGAAACATAAAAATATATAATCGTATACCTTATTCTTTTGTTGTTCTGTTGTTAGTTCTCTTTCATTATTCATATATCTTACAAGAGCATTTGTAAATTCTGGAATATCAATATAATAATTCGCATTTGGCTCAAGTGAACTATCAATTGATTGAATAAAATGTGGAGTTTCTCTAAATAAATAAATGTTAGGACAAATAGGTAAATGATTAATTGATAACATAATAAGGTCAGCATCAAGACCATAAATAATAGTGGTCTCGGTTGAATGATTTTCTGGATTTGAACGAATATAATCAAATAATTTATGTTCTCCTTCTCCAATCTCGTTTGATCCGGAAACGATAATATTTGACACTCCATATTTAGAAAGGACATCAACAGCAAAGCATTTAGAAACATAATCATTAAGTTCTGCCATAAACTTTGTTCCAGGAGTAATAGCAGTTGTATTCCAGGGATCAGCTGTTTCTTTCTTAAAAATCATACGAGAAATTTCATTTTGATACCAAGATTTATAACGCCGAGACCTTTGTTGCTCTAATTTAGCAACTGGAGCAACTCCGTCAAACGCAATAATAACTGTTTGGGTTGGTTGAATTATAGAAATATACTCTTCTATTTTAGAAATAACACGTTTTATAATGCTTATAGAAATAGCCTCTGTAAGTTTGTCAAACTCCATTTTACTATAAGCATCATAAATAATAGAATTGCAATCTAGATATAAATTGTCTACTTTTAATACATCTTTTACATATTTTTTAATAATAGTTGGATGATTTTTGATTATGTATGAAAAATAACTTGGGATACCCATATGTTTATATATAATATTATAATGCTATATGTTTAATATTGTTATTCAAAATATTTAAATAATCAGCATAACAGTAAGACACCAAAAAATAGGTTTCTTTAGTAAAAAAGTTATATAATATAATATTATATAATGAGCGAGAAAAACACGAAAACAAAAAAAGAACCAAATAAAAAAACAACACCTGAAATAGAATTGTTAATAGATAAAAAAATGTTGTTTTTTTATGACGTGATACAAAAAACAATTTTGCATGTTCAACAGAATAAAATGTTAGATATAATAAAACTCAGCGACGTTAATAATTGTATAAATACCCTTTTTGAATTAAATAAAAAAATAAAGAGTATAAATGAACTAAACATAAAAACTAACACAGATGAAGTAATTAATGTTTTACAAACAGTGAATAATGAACTCTCTGTTTTATTTAAATTAGTTGGAACACATTCTTTCGAAGATTTACTATGGATATGTTTTGGTAATAATTCAGTAAATGCTTATGCTATATCGGATATGGATAAACAAAAATTTGAATTATTGAAAAAATATTTTCATCCAACAAGTTATAAATTGATGTCTTTAAAAGGTTCTGATGGTGAAAAATCAGCTAAATTTGATGATTCAGACTTTAATGAAAAATCAAAGAATCTAGATGGGTCTGATGTTGGTATAAAAATAAAACAATTTCATTTAAAGGTATATGGCATTCAAATAATTGTTCATAACCCTCAACATAAAAAAAGTCTTATAATAACCGGAACAGTTGATGATATAATCATAGATTTTTTGAATAATAAATTTGTAAACTTAAAATATAAAGCGATCAAGGAAAATATGCCCCAATCCCATGAGTTTCAAGGAGACACATTTAACCGTTTTATTGAATCATTAAATTTAAAGGATTATTTAATATCTGAACCACACGAAGTTTATTCAAAATATGCTGGATGTTTAAGTAATTTAAATACTTCTAGACAAAAAACAATTACACAAGTTGTAAAAGAATTTATTGGTTCTGATTTATTTATGAAACGCAATATTATTATTCAATTGTTAGTTAAAATAGATAAATATGACAACCAATATTTAGCTTATTTATTATATGACATTTTGTCAAATGATGTAAATGGCGCGATTGATACTCAAGAACAAACCATTTTATTTGATAGTTTTCCGTGGTCAATTAAACAATATTTCAAGGATGCGATGAAAAATATGGTTCAATATACAAACGATTTATCAAACTTTGATATCCAAAAAATTCCACTTGAACAACAAATTTGCCTATTAAAGGTGAGCGATTCTGTAAAAGAAAAGGCAATGCAAAAACTAAAGGAAATAAAGGCAAAAACAGAAGATTCCGGTTCAAAAGCTCGTCAATATTTAGATGGATTATTAAAAGTTCCATTTAATGTTTATAGGAAAGAACCAATATTAAATATAATGAATACCATTAAACTTAAATATATTAATATGCTTCAAACAGACAACATAACAAATGCAACAATAAAAGACAATTATACAAGTCTTGAGATACTAACAACATTAAAATCTGCTAAAAATAATACTTTAAATAAGATAGATTCATTGACATTAATAACTGAAAAACTAGAAAAAATGTCTTGCAATGAATTGAAAATTCTTGTAACTAAAATCAATGAATTTATCATTAAGAATAAATTAGATTTCAAACGATTTAAAATGACAAACAGAAATATGAAAGAAAGGCAAAATGATATTTTAGAATTCATCCAACTAACAACTAACAAAGATTTAAGTTTATTTAATAATGAATTTATTAATGATTTTTTTAAATTAAATATTGAAAAAGAATCATTATCAAATAATGAGACCAAAGAAATTGAGAGCAAATATTGCGAAATTAATACGTATATGACAGATGTTAAATCAACGTTAGATAAGGCAGTTCATGGACATGATTCTGCTAAAAAACAAATAGAAAGAATAATTGGACAATGGATTAATGGTAAACAAGATGGTTATTGTTTTGGGTTTGAAGGACCTGCTGGTGTAGGAAAATGTTTCGCAAAGAATACACCAATTATGCTTTCAAATGGATATATAAAAATGGTTCAAGATATAACCATAAATGATAAATTAATGGGCGACGATAGTATGCCAAGAAATGTACTTGCATTAGGTAATGGAATTGAAAAAATGTATAAAATAACACAACGGAAGGGAGACGATTATATCGTAAATGAAAGCCATATATTGAGTCTAAAAATGACGACAACTTTAAAAACCATTTTAGAAAAGAAATATTATAAAAACGATATTGTTGACATATGTATAAAAGATTATATTGGTTTATCAAAATATTTAAAAAGTTGCTTAAAAGGATATAAGGTTAAGATTGATTTTCCTGAAAAAAATGTAGATATTGAACCATATACTTTGGGCAAATGGCTTATGTCGGATATAGATGACATAGATAAATACAATCTATCAAAATACAATCTAATTAATAATAGGCATATTCCTCAAGAATATAAATGTAATTCGCGAGAAACTCGTTTAAAATTATTGGCAGGCATAATTTATAGCAAAGAGCAGAATAATAAGTTAAATAATAATTTGGAAATTATTGAAAAAAATAGACAAATGGCTGAAGATATTTTATGGTTAGCACGATCGGTTGGGTTTAGAGGAAGCCTAAAACAAAACACAATCAATGGAACTAACAAATGCGAACATAATTTTAGAATAATTATTACAACAAAAGTTATAAAAAACAATTTAAATACAAAAATCAGAGTTATTCCTTTGAATGTTGATGAATATTTTGGATTTCAAATCGATGGAAATTCCCGATTTTTATTGGGCGACTTTACTGTAACTCACAATACAACATTGGCGAAAAAAGGATTAGCAGATTGTCTCAAAGATGAAAACGGAGTGCCCAGACCATTTTCAATGATTCAAATGGGAGGCGATGCGAATGGTTCAAGTTTGCATGGACATAATTATACTTATGTTGGTTCAACTTGGGGATCAATCGTTCAAATACTTATTGATAAAAAATGCATGAATCCTATTATTTTTATTGATGAAATTGATAAAATATCCAAAACAGAACACGGAAAGGAAATCGTAGGCATCTTAACACATTTGTTAGATCCCGCACAAAATGATTGCTTTCAAGATAAATATTTTTCAGGTATTGATTTGGATCTGTCAAAAGCATTATTCATTTTATCGTATAATGATGTTGACGCAATTGATAAAATTATGTTGGACAGAGTTCATCGTGTTAAATTTAAAAGCTTAACATTAGACGAAAAATTGGTAATTTCAAATACTCATATTTTGCCTGAAGTGTATGATAAAATGGGATTACAAGGAATGATTACATTATCTAATGATGTGTTAAAATTCATTATTGACGAATATACTTTAGAACCTGGAGTAAGAAAATTAAAAGAAATATTATTTGAAATTGTGGGGGAAATAAACTTGGATATTTTAAAGAATTTTGACACAAAATATGAGATTCCAATAAATATCACAATTGAAGATATAAAAACAAAGCATTTCAAAGATAAACAAGAAATAAAACATAAAAAGATACATACTCAAAATAAGATTGGAATAATTAATGGATTATGGGCCAACGCACAGGGAAAAGGTGGCGTAATACCAATTCAAGCAAGTTGGAGACCAAGCGAGAAATTTCTACATTTACATTTAACAGGAATGCAGGGAGATGTAATGAAAGAATCAATGAATGTAGCTTTAACATTGGCATGGAACTTAACATCATCGTTCATTCAAGGCAAACTTTGCAATAAACATGATCATAATTTGAATGGAGTTCATATACATTGTCCAGAAGGTTCAACACCAAAAGATGGTCCAAGTGCCGGAACTGCTATAACAACCACAATATTCAGTTTATTAAATAATAAAAAAATAAAATACAATATAGCGATTACTGGTGAGATAACTTTAGATGGAAATGTAACTGAAATTGGCGGATTAGATTTAAAATTTTTAGGAGGAATAAAAGCAGGAGTCACTGAATTTATATACCCAAAAGAAAACCAAAAAGATTATGATAGTTTTATGGAGAAGTATAAAGACGATGAACTAACAAACGGAATAAAATTCCACTGTGTTGAAACAATTGATGAGGTGTTTGGGCTTGTGTTTGAATAATATTATTATATTTTATAAATTTTAATATAATAAATTTTAATATAATAAAATAGTATATGGCACCAATAAATGAATTGCAAAATTCCCTTTTTATTAATACAATGAACATATTTAATTCTTTATCATTTTATTCTCCAATAATTATTTGTGTTAGTATAATTGTGTTTTCAATGTTTACAGCTTCAATTGAAAAGGCATTTGTCTTTTTTGTATGGATATTTATCATAACATTTATAAGAATAATTGTGTTTAAAGGCATAATGCCAACAAAAACTAGTCAAGAATTGGAAAGACAGATTCCACAGATATGCTTTACTGGTTTATCAGAAATATTTATACCAAAAGATGTAACATATAGCACATATATATTATCATTTACTATGATGTATTTTATTATGCCAATGATAATGGTTTCTAAACAAAATAAAATAAATGCGATTAATTATGGAGTTTTGTCATTTTTTATAGCCTATATAGCATTAGATCTATTCATAAAGAATTCATTATCGTGTATTCCTGGTTTTTTCTCAACTTTAGTGATTGGAGATATTGTTAGTGGAGTATTTTTAGGAAGTGTTATTGCTGGATTAATAATGTATGGTTCAACTTTAAAGAAATATTTGTTTATAAATGAAATTAATACTAACAAAGAAGTGTGTTCAACTCCATCAAAACAACAATTTCGTTGTCTCGTTTATAAAGATGGCACATTAATAGGCAATACATAAGCGTAACCACTTAAAGATTAAAATGTTTAATATTTTCCATCATCCAACTTCTTAAACTTGAAAGCATAATATTTCTGTGAAATGAATCATTAATTAAATTCATATTTCCGTGAGTATTGAAATTTTTTGAAAATAAATTATAAGTTGCGATGATATTTTTAGAATCATAATATGCTAGATTTTCGTATTTAAATAATGTATAATTTTTTCTTTTATTAACCATATTATGAAAAACAAATATTAAATTAACTAAATCATTCTTAGTTGATATATTAGATGTCTTCACCTTTGCCCAAAAATGTTTAGAGTGTTGAGCACATTCTGGACAAGGCAAGTTATTGCAAATTTGGATTAAAACATTAATAAGTTTTTGACCGATAATAGGAAAACTACTATCCTTTATTTTGGCTACTAATGTGTGCATAAACATCCATGTACTGGGACCCCAAGCGGTTGGCGACATAATATAGATATACAAATAAAATTTAAAGATATTCTGCAAAATATATTATACACATGTCAAACTATATAATTGAAGGAAATATAAATTTTCAAGAGGAATTATCTAAAATGATTGACTATGATAGTGATGACGAAACAAATATATGCCGAATAACTGGATTACAGTTAAATGATATGTCTGTTAAAATGGAATGCAATCATAATTTTAATTATGAACCATTATATAATGAAATTTACAAGCAAAAATATGTATTTAAAACATATACAGATATAAGGCAATTAAAGAAACAAAGCAGAATCAAAATTCGTGAATCTGGTCTCGATTATTTCATTATGTGTCCTTATTGCCGAAATGTTCAATTTACACTTTTGCCATATTACGATGACTTGGGATTAGAGATAAAATATGGGATAAATACAGATTTACCAGAATATAATTCTTTTCAAAATCATATTAGTTTTCAAAAAAAACGTGATTATAGTTTTGTTCAACATGGAATTACATTTTCTAAAGGATATTGTCAATTCCTTGATACTTGTGGAGATGAATGTATATATGAACACGTAGCAATAATTCCAAATACTGAATTGTCATATTGCCGACAACATTATAGACAAGGGTTAAATAAATATTATATTGATGAGAAACAAAAAAGAATTAAGGAAAAAGAAAATAAAATAAATGAAAATAAAAGATTATTTGAAGAAATGAATAATCAAAGAATTATAAAGGGGATTGTTCCTTTAAAACGTAATGTAAATAATATTTTTGATGATGGTTGTACGTCAGTATTGAAATCAGGATTAAACAAGGGAAAGCTATGCGGGTGTCAAAAAATAGAAAACGATGGCTTATGCAAAAGACATCTTATTAATATTACAATAAATTAACTTAAAATGATTATAATGTTATTATATAATGGAAAAATTATCAGAAAATAATACAGAACAATCAAAACAAACAGAACAATCAAAACAAACAGAACAAACAGAACAATCAAAACAAACAGAACAAACAGAACAAACAGAACAATCAAAACAAACAGAACAATCAAAACATCCAATAATTCAATGTAAAACTCCAAAAGACGAATTAATATTAAACATAAAAGAATGGATTAAACTTGACAATGAAATAACCAAATTAAAACAAGAAGTAAAAACAAAGACTAATAATAAGAAGGAACTAACAACAACATTAGTTGGCATAATGAAAAGTAATTCGATTGATTGTTTTGATATTAATGGAGGAGCATTAGTTTATAAACAAAAAAAATCTAAAAAAACAATTTCAGGAAAATTTTTATTGTCACAATTAGAAGAATTTTATAAAGAACAACCTGAATTGGCAAAAGAAATAGCTAAAAAGGTATTAGATAATAGAATTGAGGTTGTAAAAGAAGAGATAACCCGAAAAATAGATAAATAAACCGAAAAATAGATAAATAAAAATAATTTAAATAGTAAATACCAAATGAATATAATGGGAGATAATTTTGTGGAAGATAATTATTGTGAATATAATGACTATAATAATACGAATGCTTGTAATGCTGTGAATTATAGATATTTATTAGAAGAGAACGCAAACAAAAACATATCATTTAATGATTTTCAAAGCGAAACTGATACTATAACAATATATCTTTTATGTTATCATATAGAAACACAACATAAATATCCTTTTTTACAATTTATGATGAATAAAATTCCTTTTTGTAATAATTTTGTAAAAGAAGAATTAACATTGCCTTATGTAACCTTAAAAGATAGAAATAGCGACATATTAACAATAGTATTAGACAAGGTAAAAACTAGTTTACTCAATTTAAATTGTGAGCATATAAAAGTTACAAATGATATGTATAAAGGAATATTATTTGGCGAAGATTGTTGTACACCTTATGCCTTGATTAATATAAGTGGTATAGATATTTACGGATTACATTTTGGAAGAAATAGCCCATCATGGTTTGTTTTATCAAGCGAATTAATAAATACAAAAACAGTATGTAATATACCAGTTAATGATACAACAATTGATTTTTTCACAGATAATCCAGAAATAGGAATTTTAAGAGATAAAACAATAAATAGACCATTTATGCTTCCAGATGCGGCATATACAGGAGCGGAGTTTAGAGTTGTTGAGTTTAGGTCAGTTTTTGGTAATCATAAATCAAAAATATATGAGAATTGTGGCGAATATTACTATTTTTATAGGTCATTTGGTGAAGCCATAAAAGATGGTGTGTGGTTAAAAACTGGAGCTTCTAATAAAATAGGTAATAGAGTTATTGTTGAGAATAATAGCAATAAATATCTTCGTGGAGGTATAAATAGATATGCTGTATTTGTTGAAGGAAAAATATATATGGAATCAACAAGTGAGTTTTCGTTAACTGATAATTTAATAAATAATTTATATCCAGAACCATGTGTATTAATTTGTTATTCTGGAGAACATAAAGTAAATCCAGATATTTTAGTAAAGAATACTGAGAATTTTGTGTGTTTATCATTCCATACCCTTAATAAATCATTGTTTCCAAAAACATATGATGAAAAATTAAACAAAGAATATATGATTGCTTAAAACATAGAATAATATAGAATAAAATATAATTATTAAAATCTTTAATAATTATATAATGTCACCATCAACGTCAATGATAACAATATTAGCAGTATCAATATTGTTAGTTTATGGCATAACTCGTATTTTGGAATTTTATGGTATGGGTATAAATGTTTATGGTTCATATATAGCATTTTATTTCTTCTTATTAATATCGGCATTTATATTGCCCCGAAATTATTACAAAATAAAATTAACTCAATAAAAAAATATCAAAATATTCTAAAGGCAAAACACATTGACGTTTGAATTTTCTTCCAAAAAAACATTTGCTATTAATCAAATGTGTTATTTCTTCATTAGTTATTGAGTCATAATTTTTTAAAAACCGTTTAGAGGGGAATTTATAATGCATTCCTTCTCCGTGCCAATTTGTAAAAGTAGTCGCTTCATCGCTGCTATTTATTGTTGTAATTATTTCATTTTGTAAATTGTTTATGAATATTGTTGTTATATAACAAATTTCATCAGGAGCATATATGTATTTACATATTTTAATATAATTGGCGTCATTTATCATAATATTGCTATGTTTTCTGTTCAAAATACACCATTGTGATGCCTTTTTAATGAATTGTTTATCAATAAAATTTAATAAATAATAGCATCTTGGAAAACATCGTTGAAGCATTAAATTAAAATAAGATTTATCTACATCTAACGAATTATAAATATGTTCAAAATTTTTAAACGGAATGCAAGAATTTGAAAGAAAAATAAAATGCTCATTATTTTCATCTTTTAATGCTTCTGTTAATAAAATATTTTGCGCCATAACTAATGTTATATCTGCATATCTGGTATCAATACAATTTTTAATTTTATATTTTTCAAAATGTTTTAATGGTTTATTATGTTTATAGTGTATATAAATTGTGTATTTGTTATTATCTACATTTAAAAAAAATATATTCCATATGTCTTCAAAATTAATAATATCATAAATTAAAAATAGAAATGCTATTTTTTTCATAATACATTATATTGAAAAAAAAAATAATAATTTTTAACGTAAATGTTTGGCGATTGGTTCTTTAAGTTGTTTTCATAAAGTATTTGATGGTTCTTTAAGTTGTTTTCGTAAAGTATTTGGGGGGTAGCTTCTTTAAGCCCTTATTTACAATATATAAAAAATTGAAATAAAGATAATATTATATATATAACCTATATAAAGACCATAATGGAACGCCGCATTAATAAAAAGATTGAGAATTATATTTCTGATTATAAAGACGATGTTAAACAAAAGGCTTCAGAATTGGGATTAGCCAAAGACTCTAATTTAAGTCAACTCGTACAATACATTTATGACTATGACAGATTAACATTATGTAAAGAAGATTTTCTCAAAAGAAAAAGAGTCAAAAATATAGTTCATTTATCTGATCGGTGTTGCGCAAAACGGGCTAGTGGTGAACAATGCACACGAAGACGAAAAGACACAACAACTGATTTTTGCGGAACTCATTTAAAAGGAACACCACACGGCATTTGCGATTTTAATGAAGATTCCAAACCCAAAGGATACAAAATTGAAGTTTGGGCTCAAGATATTCAGGGCATTATTTATTACATTGATAAAAATTCAAATGTATATCAAGCTGAAGATATTATGCAAGGTAAAGATAATCCTAAAATTATAGCAAAATATGTCAAAGTTGGGGATATTTACATGATTCCAGAATTTAACATTTAATATATATCAACGATTACGTCTTGCTCATATTGAACACCAGAATATTCTAATTCTCCACTTAAAGCCATTTGCCATTTACATTCATATTTTCTATCATATTTTTTTCCCATTTTTTGAGACCATTCATCAAGTTTCTTTATCTTAGGATTATATTCATTTATATATTGCGCATATTTTTCTAAAACTTTTTCAAGATGTGTATCAGTAATTATTATTGACACATAAATTGGCAAACCAGGATCACCTGTTACACATATATTGAATTCATTATCATTAATAAATTTAATATCAGTTACAAAACCATAAACTAACACAGGAAAATGCTCACCTCCCATTATATATATTAAGATGTTATTTTTATGTTATTTTTATATTATTTTTACACATTTATTTTCACTTGTTAGTATATGTATTATAGCAACCTATTAGAAAAAATAATTATGTTATGTTTATTTATCGCAACAATCGGAACTGCATATATCTTTGCTGTAACAATCATTTATAAAGATACAACGTATGCTGGATTTTATAGCACTTGGCAATTTCCAATGTTATTAGCAATATTTATTGATTCCGCATTTTATAAACACATCAATAGATTAAAATCAATATAAAAAAGTTGTTTAATTACAAGTCAATACATTGCACAGTTAGATATTCATCAATAAACGCATTTATACTCGTTTTAATTGGGTCAGTGTCGCAAACTTTAATTAATAGTTCTTTCATTGTAAACACTTGTTCTTCAACATAAGTAATAATGCTTTGTTGGTCTTTGATTAAAACCTCTGCTTCTGTTAAACGACAATAAAGAGTTTTGTTATATTTATTCAATTCTTCAATCTCTTCATTCAACAAATCTTCGTGTTGCTGTCTTTCCATTTCGTCTCGCTTTCTTTCCATCGCCATATCTTCAAGTTGCGAACTCAATTCATTATTAATTAAATAATTTTGAATATCTTTGCGCTCATACTCAGTTATAGTTTTATCTGATTGTGTTTGTTTCGTTTGCATAAAATGCATTTGAACCGACATTGACTTAACTAAATTTTCCAATTGAATAATTCGTTCTGCGTCAGGCAATGACGAATCAACTTCAATTATTTGTTCCAACTCTGGCATTTTTTGTTTATGAATATTAATAAACCAATAACGAGTTGAGTTGAAATAAAATTTGGTTGTTCCGTCTGGAGAACTTGCCATTTGGTCGAATAATGATTGGATTAACGCATTATTATTCCATTGCTCAAATATAACAATGGCTCCATTATATGGCTTACCATTATCGGCATTTTTTTTAATAAATTTAACATCACTTACATTACCTATATTGTTTGAAGCAAATGCCGCAATAATAAATTCCTTTGTCTGATTTTCTTCAGAACGCTTGATAAAGAGAGATACATTGTTTGTTGCTGTTTCGTTGTTTGTTGCTGTTTCGTTGTTTGTTGCTGTTTCGTTGTTTGTTGCTGTTTCGTTGTTTGTTGCTGTTTCGTTGTTTGTTGCTGTTTC
>Ga0315284_10000990_pt1 | contig 39554 bp, 35 predicted proteins | sample YL17G09_16_MG_FD_203696 | JGI IMG/M metagenome (GOLD analysis project Ga0315284, IMG submission 203696) | Sediment microbial communities from Yellowstone Lake, YNP, Wyoming, USA - YL17G09_16 | ecosystem: Environmental > Aquatic > Freshwater > Lake > Sediment | place: USA: Wyoming | collected...
TGCCGGCACGCACGAATCCCTTTTGCAGGCTTCTAATTTTGTCCAGACGGTTGAAGACCGCCAGGGGATGATGATTTCCTGCCCGGAAGAGATAGCCTACCGCATGGGTTTTATCAGCCGAGAGGGCCTGGCTCGGCTGGGCGAAGCAATGAAAATTAATGAATATGGGCAATATCTGTTACGTATGGTAGAGGAGTAGAAAAAATGCAGATTTTGCTACTGGGTATAAATGGCCAATTGGGTTGGGAGCTGCGCCGGGCGTTGGCTACCCTTGGACAAGTGACGGCCCTCGATTATCCACAGATAGACCTGACCAGGCCAGAGCAGGCTCGCCGCGTGATCAAACGGATCAAACCACAGGTGATTATCAACGCTACAGCCTACACCTCTGTGGATGGTGCTGAAAGCGAAGCGGAAGTAGCCCTGGCGATCAACCGGGATGCGCCTGGCATCATTGCAGAGGAAGCCAAAGCGCTTGGGGCGGTATTTATTCATTATTCTACCGATTATGTCTTTGATGGCATGAAGAGTGAACCTTATGTGGAAACTGACCTGCCTAACCCTGTGAATACTTATGGGCAGAGCAAGCTGGCTGGGGAACATGAGATCACACAAATAGGCGGTACATACCTGATTTTGCGTACCAGTTGGCTTTACAGCCTACGAGGTGAGACTTTCGTAAACAAGGTTTTGAAATGGTCACGCCAGTATGAAACCCTGCGCATCGTCGAAGACCAGGTGGGTAGCCCTACCTGGTGCAGGATGCTGGCGGAAGCCACGGCTCAGGTTCTCGCGATGGGGGGTGTAGAGTTAGTAGGTTGGTTGGCTGATCGCCGCGGCCTGTATCATCTGGCTGGGGATGGTTATGTCTGCCGCTATAGATGGGCGCAGGAAATCCTAAAATATAACCCCAATCCCCAGGAGCAGGTCACTCGGCAGGTGCTCCCTTCGTTGACCTCTGAGTTTCCTACTCCCGCGAAGCGGCCTCTTTTTTCTGCACTGAACTGCGACCGCTTTTATAAAACGTTCGGTATCCGCCTGCCGGATTGGCGCGATGCCTTACGCTTAGCATTAGATTATCCTGGCTCCCAATAATGGGAAAAGATATAACCATAGATGGACACGGTAACACACTGAGATTAGAATAACCGCATTTATCTGCATGCATCTGTGGTGTCTAATTGATTTATAACATGCAACAATGGTCATTTCGTGAAGAAATTCTAAACTTATCCCACCAGTGGTGGCAGATCATAGTTTTCCTGCTGGTAGGTGGCCTGTTGGGGTGGGCTGCTGCATGCCTCTGGCCTTCACCCTACCGCGCCGCCACGCAAATTTATACTGGTCTGGATGCCTACCGTTCCTACGCCGATCGTGATTTTGCTGCTTACGCCAATCAGCCCTATACTAACCTGGATGATTACAAGAACTGGCAAATGTCACAGTTAGACGAAATTATATACCTGGATGATATTCTCCGGGCGACCCTGGTCGCACTCCAACAGCAAGGTACAGGTTGGGAACAAGTGACGGTTGGCGAGTTGAGAAAGATACTGCAAGCCGATTGGCGCAGTGCCGGCAAGTGGAGCCTGGTTGCTGAGAGTTCCAACTCGGGGCAGGCAGCCCAGGCCTCGCGAGCTTGGAGCCAGGTGGTCGTGAAAAGGGTTGGTGAGGCCATCCAAAGCGCCCAGGATATGCTGCGCTTGGATATCCAGATGCAGGCAATCACCCGGGATCAAGTGCAGGTGGACATGCGCCTTGAGGGGTTGAAAAAGGTGAAAGCCAGTTTACCCGGTATCCAACAAGCGATCGCTGGTATGCCGGATGGTCAGGCGCTTGAACCCTTGCAACGTTGGCAGGTGCTCTCGTCAATTACCTGGCTGGCGGATTTTTCTCCAGCCTGGGTTGCGCTGCTCACCACTCAGCCCAGACCAGATTCCCTGCCCGAGACTTATCCTGACTGGCTTGACCAGGCCGGCGCCATGATTGATAGCGAGCTGCCAGCTCTCCAGAGACAACTGGATGCCCTGGAACAGGAGAGAGCTGGCTTGCTGGTCGAATACACACGCCAATCAAAATCCAGCCTGGGGGTATCGCCAAACCTGGTTATTGAAGAACTCTCAGATGCCCCAACCGAAGAATCCATCGTGCGTCCTACAGGACTCTTGACCCTGGTAGGTGGAGTTATAGGATTTTTGGCTTGGGTAATGGCGTGCCTGGTGCAAATTTCTCGCAGAGCGGGGAACAAAGCGCAGTGAGTCCGGTAGCCGCTAAAACACAGAACTTCTGGCGCAGCCTCAATCTGCAAAAAATCACCTGGGCGCTCTTTCTGCTGGTCTTGCCGGTGACCAGCTTCCCGTATTTCCCTGCCAGTCTGGGTGGAAAGACATCGGTGCGTCCCTTATCAGTTTACCCGCTGTTGATCCTGCTGGTTTTAGTGACCCTCCCTCGCCTGTTGAAAAAACCCCTGCCTAAGACTTTCCTGCCCTTGTTTGCCTTTATCGTGGTGGGATTGATGAGCTCGATCCTGGCGCTCTCTTACGGGCTGGAACCCTTGCGAGGCGTGACTGCCGCTTCTCGACTTTTGCGCAGCCTGGTCACGTTGGGGATCGGGAGCGCCATCTACCTGACGGTGGCTTTAGTGCCGCGTAGTTGGGAAGAGCTGCGCTCGTCATTGCGCTGGCTGTATGCCGGTTTCGGGCTGGCATTGTTTTGGGGCTCTATCCAGGCAGTTAATATCTTTGTGTATTCCCCAAAATATTTTTATTGGCTGAACTGGATTCAGAGATTCATTTCCACTCGTAAGCTATTTTCCCGGCGTATCTCCGGATTAACCTACGAACCGAAATGGTTTGCTGAGCAAATTTGTTTCTTGCTTTTACCCTGGCTGTTAGGGTCGGTTTTAACCCATACCAGCATTTTCCAGTGGCGCTTTCCCTATAAACGACTGCGTTGGATCACGGTCGAATGCGTATTGCTGGCATGGGCAAGCGTTATCCTGGTATTTACCTATTCACGCGCGGGCCTTTTTATTTTAGTGCTCGCGTTTTTCCTCAGCGTTTTATTTTTCAAACCGTTTCCAAAAAATCCAACCGGGAATATCGTTGTGGAAAACTTCAACCAAACCGAAGCTCCGCAGCCATCTCCCCCGCGGAAACGGATTGCCCCTCGTAGACTGGCTGAGGCCATGATCGCTGTCCAGATGTTGGTGCTGCTGATCTACTTGGCTGGTACCCAGAACAATTACTTTGCCCGTCTGTGGACATTCTGGAAAACGGAAGACTCCGGGGTTGAAAATTACTTGGAGTACATCGCTTTCCAACAGCGTTTTGTCTATGCTGAAACGGCCTTACGCATATTTGAAGCTTATCCGGTACTGGGAGTGGGAGTAGGGAATTATGCTTTTTACTTCGATGCCATGCTCCCCGACCGGCCTTGGAATCACCAGCCTGATATTTTGCGCCAATTAACGCCCGTTGAAGGACAGAACCAGTTGATCACACCTAAGAACCTTTTTGCCAAGATTTTGGCTGAGACAGGTATGCTGGGTATAAGTACATTCCTGGCTTTTGTTGTCGCCGTCCTGGGGTGTGTGCTATATTTATGGCTGGGGAATTCCCCAGAAGAAAAATTCTGGGGAATATCTGGTTTGTTTGGCCTGATCATCTTTTTTATTGTGGCGTTTTCATTTGACTCTTTTGCTATTCCAAACATGTGGGTTGTCTTTGGATTGATCACTGCTGCAACCCTTGTGCCGCGTGTGGAGTAACTTTGTGAACAATGGGAATATTGTAACTTGCGTCGTCCTTGCCGTTGTAGTCATTTTATTAGGTTGTGGTTGCTGCTTTGTGATCGCCACTGCTGGGGGTATCTTCTTACTACTTGATCAAACAGAGCCATCCAGCGATGTCGGACTGCTGGAGCCCATCCCGTTCTTTTTTGGCACTGATACACCTACGCCCGTGGTGATAAGACCCACGATTGAGAGTACACCTACGATAGAGACGCCAGGAGAAGTCCCTTCAGTGACTGAGTCACCGCTGGAGAGCACCCCGCTGCCGGTAATTGGGAATAGTTTACCGGCTTTACAGGCAGCGGTTATTCTAGAGAACGATTTGTTTGATCTGGCGCGTCGTTTGGAGGGCAAGGAGAACATCTCCCCCACTCTGAATCCGCCACTGGCGCTGTTTAAAGTGGGTGACCAGTTGAGCTTCTGGGTGGAGAACCAGGACAAACATAATAATTTTCAGGTTAAGGCTACTCTGCGCTATGCTACAGAACACCTTTACTTCTGGGTGGAGAATGGGGTTCACTTTCATCAGAATGATGTGAAAGATTTGTCTGAAACCTTTGAAAATGAAACATATCCTATAAATCGCGAGTTTTTTGGCAGCGAGTGGACACCCGGTGTGGATGGCGACCCGCACATTTACCTCTTATATGCACGCAATTTAGGAGACTCTGTAAGCGGCTATTTCTCCACTAGAGATCCATTCCCACCCTCGGTAAGCGAATATTCCAATGCTCACGAGATGATCATGGTCAATGCCGATACTACGCCATTAGACCAGGATTATACCTATGGTGTGTTGGCGCATGAATTTGAACACATGATCCAGTGGTACCAAGACCGCAATGAGAACAATTGGCTGGATGAGGGTTTTGCTGAGTTAGCTGCGTTCATCAACGGCCGCGATATCGGCGGATTTGACAGCCTGTATGCCATGGACCCCGATATTCCTTTAACTCATTGGCCGGAGGACGACACTTCTCCATATTATGGCTCTTCTTTCCTGTTTGTAGATTATTTCCTGGATCGTTTTGGAGAAAAAGCCACTCGAACTTTGATCAGCCACCCTGGAAACGGCCTGGCGGGTATTGATGTGACCCTAAAAGAATTGGGAGCTATAGACCCTCTCACCGGCACACTGATCCAGGCGGATGATTTCTTCCTGGATTGGGTGTTGGCGAACTATATCCAGGATGATAATGTGGCCGATGGTCGCTATTTCTATCATAACTATCCGGATGCGCCTAAGTCGGAGATGACTGATGAGATTTCCTCCTGCCCAGAAGATACTGCCACCCGGGATGTTTACCAGTATGGAGTGGATTATATTCAAATCACCTGTGGAGGGGATTACACTCTGCACCTTGAGGGTAGTGTGGAGACCCGGGTTGTGCCTACCGATATTCACGCTGGCTCCTTCACTTTCTATTCGAATCGCCAAGAAGAATCGGACATGACCCTGACACGCGAATTCGATTTCAGCGGGCAAAGCGGCCCATTAACGCTCACCTATTGGACCTGGTATGATCTCGAAGAAGACTTCGATTATGTGTATCTGGAAGCATCCACCGATGGTGAGCATTGGCAAATTCTTAACACGCCTTCAGGAACAGGTAAGGATCCCAATGGGAGCAACTATGGCTGGGGTTATACCGGTATCTCGGCTGGTAGTCCCTCTCCCCCCTTCAGGGGGGAGCCGGAGGGGGGTCCAGAATGGATTCAAGAAGATGTGGATATATCTAAATTTGCCGGGCAGAAGGTTCAGCTTCGCTTTGAATACATCACCGATGCAGCTATCAATGGCGAAGGTTTCCTGCTGGATAATGTTGTCATCCCTGAAGTAGGCTATTCGACCGGTTTTGAAGATGGGGATGGGGGTTGGCAGGCAGCGGGCTTTGTGCGCATTGATAATGTGATCCCCCAGACTTACCGCCTGGCGTTAGTCTCCAGCGGTAACACCACCTCTGTGCAATACCTCACGCTTGCCCAGGATAACGCTATAGATATCCCCCTGCAAATTGGCGGGGATGTGGACGCGGTCACCCTGGTGGTGACAGGCACCAGCCGCCATACAAATGAAAAGGCCGCTTACCGCTTCAGCATCAAATAGGATTAGTCGATTCGGAATTCGTTTACCAGATCTTGCAATTCCTTTGCCATTCGGCCCAGGTTTTCCATCGAGGTGCTCACTTCTGCCACTTGGTTTTTAATCTTTTCGGCTGAAACACCGACATCATCTAACGCTGTGCTATTCCGAGCTGAAATCGTGGCTATATCCTCTACCGCTTGCGCAACTTCGCTGGAATGTACTTGCATCTCGTGTGTAGCCTGAGTGTAGGTTTCTGCAACCTGACGCATGGCATCAATGGTCCCCACCAATTCTTGAGAAACCTGACCCATTTTTTGAATGACTGTGTAAGCTGCATCAGTCTGGTGGGTGGCAGCTTCTACTGTCTCCAGGATGTCCTGCAGGGCTTGTTTGAGCAAACCAGCGTGGCCTACGCCCACTTCGACCTCACGTGAGCCTTCATCCATTGCGATTACTGCTTCAGAGACAGCCTGCTGGATGCTCTTGATGATGTCAGTGATCTCTCGTGTTGCTCCCGCCGACTTCTCTGCTAGTTTGCGGACTTCATCGGCCACTACCGCAAACCCTTTCCCAGCCTCGCCGGCGCGGGCAGCCTCTATAGCTGCGTTGAGTGCTAGCAGGTTGGTCTGTGAGGCAATATCTTCAATGGTGCTGATGATGTTGCCAATTTGTGTAGTGCGCGTTCCTGCCTCATTTACTTTTTGGGCAAGGATTTGTGCTTTGGCGTTTATGGCTGCGATGCTCTGAATAGTATCTTCAGTCGTGGCTGCCCCGCTTCGGGCGGCTTGACTAGCGCGGTTGGTTGCCTGGCTGACCGCTTGCATATTCTCGGCTGCCTGGCTGGCTGCAATGGTGATCTCCTGTGTTGCGCTGACCGATTTGGCTACAACAGTAGATTGTTGTTGAGCGCCGTTGGCTATGTCCTGGATAGACTGCACTACCACATCAAACGCGGTAATCATCTGGTTGAGCTTTTCGCTTCGCTGTGATGAGCCTTTGGTTATACCTTGGATATTGGCCGCGATTTGCATTGAGGCCTGGTTTGTCTCCACCGTGGCTCCTCTCACCTGTGTCGTAGTCTCCCCAAGTTTATTGGCATTATTTGCGAGCTGGCTAACAGTTTTCTGAAGACTTGCAGTCAGATGTACTAATGCGTTGCCAAGAACATCCTGCTCCGAGTGCGCAGTTACTTTTTGGGTTAGATCCCCTTGGGAAAGTTGCATTGTAACTTTCGCGGCTTGGTTGAAATAATCCACCATGTCCTGAAAAGACCTGGCCAGGATGCCAATCTCGTCTCTCTGCTGTAAATAAGCAACCTGGATGGATGTGTCTCCTTGTGCCACTTTCTGCGCAATGCGTGTGATAGCGCCCATGGGTACTACTATGTAGCGTTTAATAACCAGGGAGACTATTAACCCTACCATAATACTGACCAGTACCAATAAGATAATAAAATAATATATGCTTCTAAGACCTTCGTTAAAGACAGTTCGTTCCGTATCCACGCGCAGAATCAATGCTGGTTTTTGGTAGATGTCATTAACTACAGCATATCCTCCCAGGGTGTTCCGGTTTAAAGCCTGAGTAGTATAGGATGATGAATCTGGTAATTGTTGCAAGGCAGTGCGGAAATCCTCTGACAGGTTGGTGTCATCAATCCGCCAGATTTGAAGAGGCTGATGGATAATATTCGCATATTTCTGAACCATCTCATTATCTACATAGCGTCCCAAGATAAATACGCCGTAGATGGGGCCTTCTCCCTCGTTAGTTAAGACTGGCCGCGAGACGATCTCAAAAACGCCTTCAGGCAGCACGAGGATACCTTCGAGGTAACTGTCTATATCAGGGAGGTTCAATAGTGGGCTGTCAGGGCGGATCTCGGCCATAATGGCCTCGGGGACTGGGCCAATTTGCTGGCTAAGCGAGTCATAACTGGCGCCATAGAGTACCTCACCCGAAGTTTTAACAAATATTACCAAATTGACTTCCAGACTCTGAAATGTGTCTACAGGGAAGTTTTCGTCTATATAGCTTGTGTCGCCGTTTTGGATGAAATTATAAGTATCTGTCCAGGTGGCATAATCACGAGCGACGACACTCATGCCCCGGGTGTTTTCGATAATGACATCCCTGGCGCGCTGGATGTGGTCGAACATCGTATCCTTTTCGATTTTCGAAAAGCTGTTCAACAAACTAAAACCAGCGATAACGGATAACACCACGACCAGTATGGTTAAAGAAAACGCTATGATCAGTGTGATTTTTTTAGATAGGGACATAGTTTTACTCCAGGCGCGCGAAAAGCCCGGCCGTATTATTTCGGCGCAAGAATTTTATATTGAGGTGATCTTACCCTAACTTGCCCGGGGTAAAGTAGACCGCAAAGCGGCCAGTTGCTTTTCCAACTCAGCCCGGCGCTCAGACGCAGCTTTTCTGATTTCACGCTCAATGTTTTGAGCCCTGGTGCGGATTTGCATCTGGAGATTTTCACCCGAAACTGGTGTCAGTAAAATTGCCACCATGGCGCCGACAAAAGCCCCGGTTAGAAGACCAGCGATAAAGCTGATAGCACGTTGCATAATATACCTCCATATTTACTTGATCACGCACATTATAATAGATAATACTATAAAAACAGAGAAGGGGTTTTCTATATGATTGTTTTGTCGGTTGGCATGCCCCGCGCTGGCTCCGGTTGGTATTATAACCTGAACCACGATTTACTGGTAGCCACCGGATACCAGGACGCACATGAAATCCGCCGGTGTTACCACCTGGAGAAAATCCTGACTGAAGTGAATTGTAATATCGGTGCACTGACCGCCCGGCGCATGCTGCCCATCCTGTTGCCTGCCTTCCTGGGTAAGACTTTTGCTATCAAGGCCCATGCTGGCCCTAAGCCGCTGGCCTTGTTCCTTATCCGGTTTGGTGTGATCCTCCCTACCTATATCTACCGTGACCCGCGCGCTGCCATGCTTTCAGCCTTCGAGAATGGTCAGCGTGCCAGGCAGAATGGTCGCGAGAATACCTTTTCCCATTTAACCTCGTTTGAAATCACTTTGGATTTCATGTGCGAATATGTGCGCATTTGGGAGCAGTGGATGGCTTGCAATCAGGCCATGCACGTGCGCTATGAAGACTTGTTGGTCGATTATGATGGTCAGGCTGCTCGCCTGGTGGATTTCCTGGGGCTTAAAATGACACCAGCTATACAGGCTGTTCTTGACCGCTACCGCCCCGAGCAGGTGCAATCCACTGACCAGCAGGGATTGCACTTCCGCAAGGGTAAGATTGGCCGGTTTCGCCAGGTATTCACCACTGAGCAACAGCAGGCGTGCCTAGAGACTTTTGGACCTTACTTGAAGCAAATGGGCTACGAATTGGAATAGATAAAAATAACCACAGTTGGCCCAGATTCACAAAGGTATTTATCAAGTATCCGTGGTTTCATTATTCTTAGGATTATTGCCCATCATCTCGTATAGCATGATACCCGTCGCTACGGCCAGATTCAATGAAGTAACTTTACCGTTCATAGGGATGCGCACCATCTGTCCTCCGGCCAGGATTACCATGTCGCGTTGTTCGGTAGAGAGACCTTCTCGCTCGCTGCCCATCAACAAGATGCATGGCTTCAGGTAAGCTTGTACCTGGCGGTAGTTGTGTATGCTGTGGGCTGAAGTGCCATATATGTGATAACTATGAGCTTTCACCCAGGCTATAAATTCAGCGAAAGAAGCGGTCACTACTGGCAGCCAGAATATCGCTCCCATGCTGGCGCGCACCGCGCTGGGGTGGGTAGGGTCAACACTGTCTTCCAAAAGCAGTAATCCACTGGCGCCAACCGCGTCTACGGTGCGTAAAATTGCACCCACATTGCCAGGGTCTTGCGGTGAGACCAGGGCTACTCCCCAGGGAAAGTTGTGTGATCCCAGACCGGCCAGTTCCAGGTGCGGCTGGCGCACCACGGCCAGGATACCCTGGGGATTTTCTTTATCTGCAATGGAAGTAAAAACATCAGGTGAGACTGCGATGCAGGCGATACCTTTCATGGACTGATCTGTCACCAGTTTGTGGGCGAACTCGCTGGTCAAGAGATGAGGGGCATAATAGATAGCGACAATTTCAACCCCGGCCTCAATTGCCTGCCCGACATGATGGATGCCCTCCACAATGAAAGATGCGACTGCGGCATTCTTACGAGTTCCACTTCGCCGCTGGCGGAGAGAGCGGACAAATTTAATTTTGGGATTGCTGCGGCTGGTGATAATGGTCATGACTGGTAGCGCGGCACCCAAGCCAGTACAGTCGTACCCTCCTCGGGAGCCGAAATGATTTCAACATCACCACCTACTTTGCGAGCCCGTAACAGCATATTCGAAAGGCCATGTCCTAAGGTTGCGCCAATATGTTCAGGATTAAAACCCTGTCCATCGTCCACTACCTCTAGCAGGACACGCTCCTTGGTGGTCCATAGGTTGATTTTGGCCTGGCGAGCCTGGGCATGCTTGGCGATATTGGCCAGGGATTCCTGGCAGATGTGAAACAGGGTCTTAGCATGAGCTTTGGGGAAGCTGGGCGGCTCGTTTTCAGGGCCGGTCAGTGTGCCCTGGCTGGTTGAGTTTATCTGGAATTCATCTACCAGGCGTTGTAGGCCGTGCATCAGGCTTTCCTCATCGCGCAATTGCCTGGGCTGCAGGTCAAGGATGTAAGCTCGCAGGTCGCGAATGGTGCTGTTTAAGCCCTCAATGGCCTGCTCGATTTTCTCGAGGGCTTGGCTTCCATCCAGGTTATCGTGCAGGGAGCCACGCGCAAAATCCAGGGCCAATCCCACAGCATAGATGGATTGGATAATACCATCATGCAAATCCATCCCAATGCGCTCGCGTTCTTCTAAAACAGCCAGCCTCTGGGCATGGTGATGTATAGTTGCGTTTTTAATAGCGGTGCCAGCCCAGGCCCCGATGGTGTTTAACAATTCAATCTCGTGCTGGTCATGTTGACGCTCCCGCCGACTGAGGACATTCATCACACCCATCAGCTTGCGCTGTGATGTAAGTGGGATTGAGGCCCAGAAGTGGAAGCCAGCTTCCAATGCTTGTTGGCGGAACTGGCAACAATTGCTGTCCACAGTTGTGGTTGTAAAGGGTGGGTCGGCTGCCGCGATACCTTCCATCAGGCATTCTTTGCATTGGCAGTGTTCATGTCCCCAGATAGCCTCAGCCTCCTGGCCGCGATGAAATGCCAGGCGTAAGACATCGCTGCCATCTTCACATAATAAAATCTCGCCTGCTTCTACATCCAGGAAAGACATCACCCGCGTCAGGGTAAGGTCTAAAATAAGATCAAGGTCGAGCGTACTGGTCAAAGCAGTGGCTATGTCGTTGACCAAGACCAGGTCCTCGTTGCGCTGATTGATTGCCTGTGGCCGTTCTTCAAGCTGCGGCTGTGTTAAGAGCTCCATCCATCCACTCCTTAAAGCTACTCCATTTTACTCCAAAACTCATTATAATTGATAGTTTTTGCCAGTAGGGACATAATATATTACCTAACCGCAGATGACGCTGATTTTGGGATTTCGCAGATTTTTTATCTGCGGACAGATTTTTTATCTGCGTCATCTGCGCCATCTGCGAAAATCGGCGGTTCAGACAGGGGAGCAGATATGTCATCGGATAGCAAAGGATCACACTTACCTGGTTTTTATAACCTTACGTTGGAAGCGCGATTGAAGCTGTTAGCTGGCAGCGGCCATCTGACACCAGATGAGCTTGCTGCTTTAAGTGGCGCGGCTGGATTGACCCCAGAACAGGCTGACCACATGGTGGAAAATGCAGTCGGTGTTTACGCCCTGCCGCTTGGGATTGCACTCAATTTCATCGTCAACGGGCGAGACGTGCTTGTGCCGATGGTCATTGAGGAACCTTCCGTGGTAGCGGGAGCCTCGTTTATGGCGAAACTGGCGCGGACTGGTGGCGGTTTCATTGCCCAGACGGATTCACCCGTGATGATCGGCCAGATACAGGTGCTGGATTTAGCGGATGTCTATGCGGCCCGATTGGCTCTCCTGGAACACAAAACGCAATTGCTGGCCGAAGCTGCGGAAATTGACCCGGTGTTGCAGCGACTGGGCGGTGGTCCGCGCGACCTGGAAGCCCGTCTGATCGAAAACTCCCCAGTTGGCCCCTTTATGGTGATTCACCTGCTATATGATGTGCGTGATGCTATGGGTGCCAATGCTATTAATACGGCCTGCGAACGGTTGGCGCCTCGGGTAGAGCAGATCACCGGCGGTCGCGTGCTGTTGCGCATCCTCTCTAATCTGGCGGACCGACGGCTGGCCCGTGCTTGCTGTACTATTCCTCTTTCCAGTCTGGCCTTCGATAATTACCGTGCAGAAGACGTGTGCGATGGCATCATTGCTGCCTGGGCTTTTGCCGCGGCTGACCCCTACCGGGCTGCTACACACAACAAGGGCATTATGAACGGTGTGGATGCGGTTGTTATTGCCACCGGCAATGACTGGCGTGCCATTGAGGCTGGGGCGCATGCCTATGCTGCCCGTAGCGGGCGCTATACCTCGCTCAGCACCTGGGGTAAGGATGCGCACGGCAACCTGGTTGGTACGCTAGAGATGCCCATGGCGGTTGGTATAGTGGGCGGGGCGACCAAGGTGCACCCGGCTGCTCGGGCTGCTCTCAGACTCATGGGGGTTCAAAAGGCGGGTGAACTGGCGGAGATCATCGTCTCTGTCGGTCTGGCGCAAAACCTGGCGGCCCTGCGAGCGCTGGTCACTGAGGGTATCCAGCGCGGCCATATGTCGCTGCATGCCCGCCAGGTGGCTATCGCTGCTGGCGCCGATGGTGATATGATCGCTCGTTTGGCAGAACAAATGGTGGCTGAAAAGACCATCCGTATCGACCGGGCTGAAGAGATTTTGCAAGAATGGAAGGTAAAATGAGCGAAAGACAAGCTGACAAACTATTACTCAAACCTGCACGGACGGTAGGCATCATTGGCTACGGGGCTTATGTGCCGCGCTACCGGTTGCCGGCCAAAGAGGTCGCCCGAGTGTGGACAGGCGGGCAGGGCGGCTTACCGGTGAAGGAGAAATCCGTACCCGGTTGCGATGAGGACGTTATCACCATGTCCATCGAAGCGGCCCGCAACGCCCTGGCACGCGCCGGAATTGATCCCCAAGGCATCCGCGCAGTGTGGGTGGGTTCGGAATCACATCCTTATGCTGTCAAGCCCTCCTCAACCATCGTGGCGGAAGCCATCGGGACATCACCTAGTATACAGGCCGGGGATTGGGAGTTCGCCTGCAAAGCTGGCACCGAGGCCTTGGTGGCGGCGATGGGATTTGTTGGCTCTAATATGGCAGATTATGCCTTGGCGATTGGCATGGATACGGCCCAGGGGAAGCCCAGCGATGCTCTGGAATACACCGCCGCAGCCGGCGGCGCGGCTTATATCATTGGCCCGGCTGAAGAATCTCTGGCGGTGATTGACGCCTCTTATTCCTATGTCACCGATACACCCGATTTCTGGCGGCGGGCAGACCAGAAATACCCGGAGCATGGGCAGCGCTTCACCGGTGAACCCGCTTACTTTGAGCACATCACCCAGGCTGCGCAGGTTCTAATGAAAGAGATGGGCACTACCGCAGCAGATTATAAATATGCCGTGTTTCACCAACCCAACGCCAAATTTCCGCAAACGGTGGGGGCCAAGCTGGGTTTTGGTAAAGAACAACTAGCGCCCGGGTTGCTTTCACCCGTGATCGGCAATACCTACGCTGGTGCAGCCATTATTGGGTTGACCGCGATTTTAGACATCGCTGAGCCCGGTGATCGCATTCTGATGACTTCCTATGGCTCCGGAGCTGGCTCGGATGCTTTTGATATCCGTGTGACTGAGGCTTTGCCACAGCGCAGGGAACGCGCCCCTAAAACGGCTGACTACATTGCTCGGAGGACAGAAATTGACTATGCTATGTATGCGCGCTATCGTGGCAAGTTTGCTATGAAGTGAGAGAAAAATAACCACACAGACACAGAAAACGCGGAGAAAACGCTAGAGAGATCTTTAAAAAAAGATTACGATGTCCTTGCGAGTAGCTACACAGCGCCGAGGTGCCCTTCTTTCCGCAAGAAACGTAGGGGAGTTTCTTAGGAGGAGCGAAGCGACGAAGCAATCCCCAGATTTGGCGGGAGATTGCTTCGAGCCTGGGAAGAGCGCCAGGCTCTCGCAAAGACACCAGAGACATGTCCTTGCGAGGAGCGAAGCGACGAAGCAATCCCCCACATATACCGGGAGATGGCTTCGCTTTACTCACTGAGACATAGACAGAAATGATTTCCACTAATAGGAGCAATTATGACCGAAGTTGTTATTGCTGGTATTGGGCAGACCCCGGTGGGGGAACATTGGGACATTTCCTTACGCGACCTGGCGCTGAAGGCGATTGAAGCTGCAATTCAAGACGGTGCCGGGTTGCAACCGCAGGCGCTGTATATTGGCAACATGCTGGCGCCTGTGATCTCGGGGCAATCCCAGCTTGGGGCGTTGATCGCCGATTATGCTGGGTTTGGTTGGGTAGAGGCCTGTGTGGTCGAGGCAGCTGGCGCCTCGGGTGGCGCGGCTTTGCGTCAGGGCTTCCTGGCGGTGGCCTCGGGCATGTTGGATATGGTCCTGGTGGTTGGGGTCGAAAAATTCACCGATCAGATCGGTACTGTAGTAGATGCGGCTCTAGCTACGGGTATGGATAGCGACCATGAGGCAGTGCAGGGTCTGACGCCTAATGCTCAGGCAGCCTTAATGATGCGTCGTTATATGCATGAGTATGGTGTAGCGCGTGAGGTTTTTGGAAGTATTCCCCTAATTACCCATGCGAATGGCGTTGGCAACAAAAACGCCATATTCCGAAAAGCCATCAGCTTGGAGACTTACACCGGGGCTGGCATTGTTGATGACCCACTCAACCTGTTCGATGTTGCCCCGCTGGCAGACGGCGCAGCCGCTTTGCTATTGACCCGACCCGAACTTGTCCCGCAAGGTTTTCCTCACCCGTTGGTGCGTATCTCTGGCTCGAGTCTGGTGACCGATGCCCTGGCTTTGCATGACCGGCCTGACCTGCTTGAACTGAAAGCTGCTCGTATCTCGGTTGAGCGCGCCTGTCGTCAGGCTGGCATCATGCCCAAAGATGTTGATCTCTTTGAGCTTTATGATGGTTCTTCCATCCTGGCTGTGCTTTCACTGGAGGCAGCCGGCTTTGCTGAATGCGGCAAAGGCTGGCAACTGGCACAGGATGGAAATTGCTCATTACAAGGTAAATTACCGATTTGCACGATGGGGGGGTTGAAAGCGCGCGGCAACACGGGTGGGGCTGTTGGCGTCTACCAGGCGGTTGAGGCCGTTTTGCAACTGCGCGGCCAGGCCGGGCAGAATCAGGTGAAGAATGCTCAGCGCGCCCTTGTACAATCCCTGGGCGGACCAGCGGCTACTGCCGCAACTCATGTGCTTCAAAAACTCACCTAAGGTATGTTTTTTATATACTTGTGTTTCAAACCCGATCCCAAAAGAATGTAATATGGTCAATATGGTATACTTAATGTATGGGATTGAATTCAATTCATCTTCGCTCTGTGCAAATAGAGCAATTTTGCAATAAATATCATATCCGCCGATTGGCCTTTTTTGGGTCGGTGGTAAGAGATGATTTTGGCCCATATAGCGATTTAGATGTTTTAGTCGAATTTGAACCTGGACACATACCCGGATTTGATTTCTTTTTGATGGAAGTGGAATTATCGCGTTTGTTGGATTGTAAAGTGGATTTGCAGACTGAAAATTTTTTGAGTCCAGATATCCGCCAATCTGTGCTTTCCGAGGCCATTACTGCTTATGAGCATACGTGATCCTGATTTAGCTTTAAGACAAATCTTGTCACATGCCCGAGAAGCAGCCAACCGCGTACCAGATGATATTCAGGCCAAATACCCAGAACTGCCCTGGTTGCTAATGATAGGGGCGCGCAATCGCTTAATCCACGGTTACGACTCCGTGGATTTTGATATTTTATGGACTATCATTAGTGAAGACATGCCTGTTCTGATTAGCCAGCTAGAAAAGATACTTTAAAGGATAAGGGCTTAAGCGCCGCACCAGCCGGGATGTGCACCCTGAAGAAAATTTGATAGTAATTGACAGTTCCTTATCCCTATACTCATACTCAGATAGGTATTTGGAGTACAGTCTTACCGAAAGATGGAGTTTGATATTATGGAAATCCCGCGCCATTGGCGTTTAAGAAAACAGCGTTATACTTTAACCGGTGAGACTTGTTCTCATTGCAATGCTAAGATATTCCCGCCGCGCGATATTTGCCCCGAATGCAAGCAGGATGCTAAAGATGCCTTCCAGTTCAGCGGGCGCGGAACGGTTTATTCTTATGCCACCGTTTACAATCCTCCGGCTGGCTACGAAGAATACGCACCCTATACGGTAGCTATGGTCAAGCTGGCCGAAGGTCCCTTAGTGACTGCCCAACTGACCGATTTAGGTGGTCAGCAGGTCGCTGTGGATATGCCGGTTGAGATGGTCACCCGCCGCCTGCGTTCTGATGGCGATGAGCGCGGTATGCTGGTGTATGGGTATAAGTTTAGGCCAGTTCTATCAGGTCCACAGTAATTTTTTCACAATCCCACAACTTTCAATGTCATTCTTTGTTTTAACAGGAATGGCATTTTTTTGTTTTCCTAGAAAATCCGCTATATTGTGGTGGATTTTCATGGTATCATAAACGCATGATTGATCGGTTCGAACTAAAACAAACCGTCCAAGATACGCTGGAGAGAAGTCGCGTGGTGGCGTTGATAGGCCCGCGGCAGTGCGGCAAAACAACCCTGGCACGTCAATTTGTTTCCCCCTTCTCTGTCAACTACTTTGATTTGGAAGACCCTTTCAGTCTGGCTCGATTAGACCAACCCATGACAGCTCTACAGGACTTGCGTGGGTTGGTCGTCATTGATGAAATCCAGCGCAGGCCGGATTTATTCCCCATCCTGCGGGTGCTGGCAGACCGCACGTCGCTGCCTGCCCGTTTTTTGATTTTAGGCAGCGCTTCGCCAGAATTGCTGCGCCAGTCATCCGAGTCGCTTGCCGGGCGAATCTCCATCATTACGATGAGCGGCTTCAGCCTGGCGGAGGTGGGAAAGGAAGCGCAAAATCAACTCTGGCGAAGGGGCGGTTTTCCATTGTCGTTCACAGCCTCCAGCGAAGAAATCAGCCTGGAATGGCGCAAAAATTTCGTCAGGACTATTCTTGAACGTGACATTCCGCAATTTGGTTTCAACATCCCATCCAACAGTTTATTCCGTTTTTGGAGCCTGCTGGCTCATTATCACGGACAAATCTGGAATGCCGCTGAAGCCGCTCGCACATTGAGTGTCGGAGAAAGTTCTGCACGGCGTTATGTTGATTTACTCCAGGGTTTATTCATGGTCCGGTTGCTGCAGCCCTGGTATGCCAATTTGGGCAAACGACAGGTCAAGTCTCCAAAAGTCTATATTCGTGACACCGGTTTGTTGCACTACTTACTCGGCATTCGCACTGAACAGGAACTACTCTTGCACCCGCGCAGTGGCGCATCCTGGGAGGGTTATGTTATCGAGGAGACCATCAAGGCTGTTCTACCTGACGAAACCTATTTTTGGGCAACGCATTCAGGAGCAGAGTTGGACTTACTACTTATTAAGAACGGTCGGCGGATTGGCGTGGAATGCAAACGCGTGGATGCGCCGCGCCTGCTACCCTCCATGCGTACTGCGATGGAGGATCTCGAGTTATCCAAATTACTTGTCACCTACCCGGGTTTATATTCATATAAAATCGCCGAGAATATCCAGGCGATTCCATTGGCAAGCCTGGCAGAAAAACCAGCAAATCTTCTGGAATAGCTTAGACGATCACCCTTACCCACCCGGCGCGGACCGAGTCGGATGTCCGGGTATAAGTTCAGGCCGGTATTGAACCCGTAACCAATCGATATCAATTGAGGTTAAATTGCCCCGCCAAAGTAACTCGGTGGGGCAATTTATTTGATCTCATACACTATTTCTTTACTCCAAGGGTGTTGCGCCAAGGATCAAGCCCGTATAAAATAATCGCTCCTCAGGTGATGACATCTGATTTTTGAAAAGTGAGCGAAACCATGCTCATTATTTAATATGCTGAGCTCTGTTTTTGTCGACGCTAGGCCTTGATCCTTAGTGGGGGATTTGAAATGGGGCTTAAATTAACGGATTTCAGCCGCACCCATATCAATAGTCGTTCCCTGCAGGCGCGGCAGTCCGTCGATTTCCAGTGTGCCGGCCTCGGGTAGATCCTGGCCTTTGTCGATAGCAGGCGAAATGGGCTGCAGGTGCAGGTCGGGCGTAGTCGCGCTGACAAAGAGTGGATCTAAACCGGTTAGACTATTGGCGTCGTTGCCGGAGGCCTGCTGGTAGTCGCCGAATTGGGTATAGGTATTACCCTTCCAAATCCATGAGCCATCCGTTCCACCGCCTGCAGCAAAGAACAGGTTATAGTCCACGATGTTGTTGGTCATCACTTCGCTCCAGCTCTCAATAAAGAGGCGGGCGTCATTAGCGTAGATGATGTTGTTTTTAACGATGTTGTTGCGGGTATCGAATTGGACATACAACTCAGCCCCCCAATCGCCTTGCGTGGCGTTTTTGTATAAGGTGTTGTTGACGATCACGCAGTTTTCGGTGCTGCCTCGCTCCGTGTCGTACCCGCCAAAGGCGATGCCAACCTGTGTGTTGTTATACACGAAGTTATTGCGAACAGTAATGTGGCTGGTGTTTTTTTCTCCATGCTCACTGGCCAACTCAATACCAATGTTGGTGTCATGGACTATGTTTCGTTCGATGACAATGTTTGTACCACCGTCCACGTAGATGCCATCGGAGCTGCGTACCTCGCCGTAGGCCGGGTTTCCGAAAGAGTCGATGTTATACACCAGGTTCCCGACCACCGTGCCATTGCGAGCGCGGTCAATCGCTGGATCTGGAACTGTTTCTTCAAAACCGATTAGGTCGATGCCAATATTGTCATTGTCGTGGATCTTGTTGTTTGACACAACGAACTTCTCCACATTGCCGTTCAATACCACGGATTCACTCCAACCCAACTTGTTGTCTCTCACCTCGTTCCCATCGATGATGATGTCATGGATCGAGGCGTTAGCAGCGCGACCATAGATAGCGATACCATGGGCTCCGCATTCTGCGCAACTATTTTCGATGTCGTGCACCACGTTATTGCGTATTTCAAGGTGGTCTCCGAAACCTCTGATCCAGATGCCTGCTGGGAAGACCCCTGGCACCCCTCCTGCTTTCAGGTTGCGGATCTCGAAGCCGATCAGTTTGATATAAGCTATGTTCTCGATAACAACCAACCCCGTCTCCCCGCTAATGGGCAACCCGGTACCGTCGATCACAGGAGAGTGTCCTGGGTAGTTTTGCAGGGTAATATAACCACCGTCGGCCGACCCGGAATTATGGAATGTCACTATTTCGTTGTACATGCCGTCCATAACGTATATAGTATTGCCCGGACCAACCCGGTCCATGGCATATTGGACATGGCGCCAGGGAGCAGACTCGCTTCCGCAATTGCTGTCGATGCCGCTGGTGGAGACATAAAAGGTACCTGGTGGTGGGGATATAGGGGTTATTGAAGCTGTGAGCATAGAAATAGAGGTGGGTATCGGCGCGGATATCTTAGTCGGGAGTGCTGGTTCGCTTGTACTTGTAGATTGGACATTGGTGCAACCTGCCACCCACAGACTCACCAGCAGAACCACGCTCGATCCTAAGATTGAGACGAATCTTTTGTACTGGATCATGGTGGGCCTCCTTGATCATGGTCCGGGATGGATTCAAACCTTAAAATGCGTGAATTGAGGCAAATGCGGCTTGTTCTGGGCAAACATCTCGTTGACCATGGTCTTAATCTCGGCCAGCGACAGTACAGCAGCCGTTAGCGGGTCATGAGCGATGGCGCGGTAGACCATGACCGGGTCACCAGCCAGAGTGGCAGTGATGGCCATCTCCTCGATGCCGGAGCTGAGCTGGGTGATCAGTGCACATTCAGGCGGCAAAGCGCCGACATGCATGGGGTGGAAACCGTCCTTGTCCACCAGCACAGGGACCTCCACGCATGCGCCCTGGGGCAGGCTGGTTACCAACTGCGTATTGGGGACATTTCCATTAAATTTGTATATCTCGCCGCCCATCAGCGCATTGATGATATGGGCGGCGTATTCCTCGCCGCGCTCCAATTCGCCGGACGTCAGCGGTTTGGCAAGCTCTTCATTGACGGTATCTTTCCAGGTATTCTCCGTCTGTTGATAATCCCTTAAAATGTAAGCGTATTCGCCGGGATTCCAGCCGGTTCCATGGGTGCAATATTTTTCAATCAAATCGGGACGCTTGCGGAACCACCAGTTGTATTCGGAGTTATGCCCGCTCGACTCGCTGACGTAGTATCCCAGATGCAAATACATCTCGTTGCGGACAATTTCTTCGTTGTAGATCTCGGGGCGCTCAGTAATGGCTTTGTGGATGAGAGGGTAGGCGTCCTTGCCATTCCATTTGTATTCGAGATACCAGGCTTGGTGGTTGATTCCCGCGCAGGTATAGGTGATTTCTTCGAAGGGTGCGCCAATCCATTCTGCCAGCATCATGGCCGTGCCCTGCACCGAGTGGCACAGGCCGGTGACGGTGATTGGTGTGGAGCGCTGGAGCGCGCCGCACAGCATAGCCATGGGGTTGGTGTAGTTAAGCAGGACCGCGTCCGGACAATATTTCTCCATATCATCGACGATTTCCATCATCGGCGGCAAGGTGCGCAGGAAGCGGAAGATGCCCGCCGGCCCACGCGTATCACCGACGTTGATGTCTACGCCGTATTTCTTAGGTATTTCGATGTCGCTCCGCCAGACCTCAGTGCTGCCCGCCAGGATGGTGGTGAGAACTACATCCGCGCCCTTCAAGGCTTCGGCACGCTCCAGTGTGGCAATGACCTTGGCCGGGTGTTTTCCTGCTTCGATTAACTTAGTCATCTTCCGGTGTGAAAATTCCAACCGCTCAACGTTGATATCCATCAGGGCGATGGTGGCATCTTGGAGCAGAGGAAAGGTCAGGATATCGCGGACAAGTTCATAGGTAAAACTAAGACTACCGGCGCCGATGAAGGTGATTTTGGTCATGAGTCCTCCTCAAGAATCTAAAGGCATTTAATCATTTAAACGAATAAATCCGACCAGGAACAATTTTATTATAGCATCACCTATGAGCCATAGCATTAATGATGCTACCTTTACCGCCTGAAAAGAATGTTTTATACTACGCTGGTCTTGGTTTGAACTGATTGCTACATGCTAGGTTTCTATTCAAGCCAAACCCTGAATTTTCCAGATGGAAAGGTCTACTTACAATGCAAACTGCCCGTTCCGAGTTTTTATCTGGCGTCAAAGCCTTAATACCTATCTTGCTGGGGGTGATCCCGTTCGGCATGATTACCGGTATTGCCGTGATTCAAACCAATATTTCACCTAGTAGTGGCCTGATTATGTCGATCCTTATCTTTTCGGGCGCGGCCCTGATCGTTGCCTTGCAGTTAATCACTAACAGTGCGCCGGCGCTGGTGGTGCTGTTCAGCGCACTGGTGGTTAACCTGCGCTTCATGATCTACAGCGCCTCCCTTGCCCCATATTTCAAGCGGCTTTCAACGGGATGGAAAAACCTGTTGGCTTACCTGCTTAGCGACCAAGCCTATGCTGCCTCGATCCTTCATATCTCGGAGGGCTCCTGCCCTGAGTATTCGCACTGGCACTTCTTGGGATCCGGATTGATGATGTGGGTAGCATGGCAGTCCAGTGTTGGAATAGGCTTGTTTGTCGGCGCCCGCTTGCCTTCCAATTGGTCGCTGGAGTTTACCATCCCTTTGACATTTTTAGCCTTGGCTTTCCCAACCATAAAAGACCTGCCAACCACAGTGGCGGCGGTCGTCGCCAGCATCGTCGTAGTTTTGGCAGGAGGGGTGCCGCTTAAGATGGGTATGATAATCGCCGCGTTGATTGGCATCCTGGCTGGAGTGCTGACCGAGGGGAGAAAGAAATGAAAATCTGGTTGATCATGATCGCGCTTGGTGTGGGTACTTTCCTGATTAGAATATCATTTATTGCCCTGTTCGGCAGTAGAGAAATTCCACCTTTACTCCAGCGCGCCCTGCGGTTTGTGCCAGCTTCAGTTCTTTCGGCTTTAGTTGTCCCCCAGATCCTCACCCGTAACAATGCCCTTGATTTTTCTCTTTCCAATCCACAGTTGGTCGCCGGGATTGTGGCGGGGTTGGTTGCCTGGCGTACGAAGAATGTTTTATATACGATATTGAGCGGTATGATTATTTTATGGTTATTACAAGCGTTATTTAACAGGTAATCATATCAATAAACCAAGTCAATAAATGACTTTTTTCGATCTTCATTTAGCGATGAGCGCGGCGTACTGGTGAATGGGTATAAGTTTAGGATTGTGACCTTGCGGTTATCACTACTCGTATCGCAGAGCGTGCACAATTTCCAATCGGGCTGCCTGACGCGCTGGCAGTATAGCCGCTAACACGCCAAAAATCAAGCCGGTGGCAATCGCCCCCAGTAGACCGGCGTATGGAAAGACATAAGAGACCGGATAGCCGCCGGCGCTCAATCCTAATACCATAATATAACCCAGGTAAAGCCCGGCCAGCAGGCCAAAAGCCGTACCGATCATCGCCAGCAGGAGCGACTCAGCAACTACCATCCGGCTCACTTGTTTTTGGGTCGCGCCAATCGCGCGCAGCATGCCTATCTCGCGAGTACGCTCGATCACACCAATAGCCAGGGTGTTAAGCAAGGCGATCAGCGAGGGCGCCGCCAATATACCCAACAACACAAAATAGAAGACAAAGATACTATTAAATACCTGTTTATTCTCATCGAAATAGCTTTTTCCGGAAATGAGTTTAAATTGAGGATAGTCCATAAGTGCCTTTTTTATTCTTGTTTCGACTTGAGCCGTATTAGCATCGGGTTCCAGGTTCAACTGAAAGAAGATGTCTTCGTTATTGTGGAAGTCTGACAGGATATTGGTTTGGGAGATATAAGCTGTTAAAATCTTGGCGTTGAGATAGTCGCCTGCAATGGCGATGATACCATACTCTTTCCAACCCGTAGGGGTCGAGAGTTGAATGATATCTCCGACCTTGAGCTCTGCCTGAGCTGCGAAAACCCCATTAGCGATCAAAGTGCGTCCTTCAGCCAACTTGGTGTAGGCCGTCTGGGCATCTCCAGCCTGGAAGGTAAGACTGGCTACTTGCTTATACGCTTCTGGATCAATACCCAAGAGGGCCACAGACTTGTCCTTCACCGAAGCTGCCTCAAAACGCATTGAACTGACAACCTTCACACCGGGGATGGCGCGCAACTTATCTCCCAGGGTTAGTTTGGCCCCGACGTTGCTTCCCCACACACCTACAGAAGGCGGCATGATCAAGTAATCGCTTCCCAGGCTTCTTTGAAGCATTCCCAAGAAACCACCCGATATACTCCAGATCATTCCACCTAAACCGACAATGATAGCCAGTCCAATCATGGTAGTGCTTGCAGTGATAGCTGCTCGGGAAGGCTGGCGTGATAAATTATTTTGAGCCAGCGTTCCCGTCCCCTGACGGGCAAAGATCAGTGTGATCAGCCCGCTAAATACAGAAGCGATGGGTCTCACCAGTGCTGGCGCAACCAGCACCAATCCAATCATGAACATCAGGCACCCTAACGCTATCAGGCTTAAGCTGCCTGAAACCAGGCCTAAAACAGCCAGCACGATCATAATAATCCCTATGACTACTCCAACTCCGACCGTACGTTGCACCACTTCGGCAAACGAGGGGCGCAGCGCCTCCAAAGGTGTTACCCGGCTGGCACTGAACGCTGGCAACAGCCCCGCCAACAGGGTAACCCCAACCCCTGCCATCACCGTAGTCACAATGAGTTGTAAGGTAACGACCGGCGCGCCCATTTGCAGATTCATGTATTGAGCTAATAAATCTCCTAATAAAGTCAAGGCGCCCACACTGAGAAAATATCCTAACCCAATACCCACTAATGTTCCGACAATACCCTGAAATAACCCTTCCGCCAGGATCATCCCGATGATCGTTGCCCGGCTGGCGCCAATCGCCCTCAACATGCCGATATCGTGGCGGCGTTCTGCAACGATCGTACGAAATGTATTGAAAATGATGAATCCCCCCATAAACAGCGCCAGGAAGCCGATCATATTGAATGCTATCTGCCCAGTTTGGATGCTGGCCAGGAGTTCAGTTCCGCTAGATAACGCGCCCAGTGAATAGTTATCCCCTAATCGAGATTCAAGCTCCTTCAGAATAGCCTCTCGTTGAGTCACGTCGGTTGTATCGAAGTTAATTTCAATTGTATTGATACGCTCGGGAAGGCCCATTAATTTTTGAGCTTCTAGCAGCGTCACGAGCACTTCTTCATTTCCCGGCAGCGTACGCGCCGGAAGCAACCCTACGACCTTCAAGCCAAAACTGCCTTCGGTTGTCGGTATGTACAATCTGTCATTGAGACCTAACCCAAGATTCTCGGCCAGGCTGGTAGTTATGACCGCCATATATGTATCACTGTTACCAAGGAAACGCCCCTCTTTAACGCTATAGCTATGCATCATTTGTGCGGCTCTGGGGTCAATTCCGGTCAGTGTCAAGGCCGAAATCTCGCTCCTACTGTAATATTTCTCCGGAATGTTGATCGTGCGGCTCAATGACCTTGCTATTGCACGGATACCCGCTATTGTTTTGACCTTGTCTAATTCTTTACTTGGGAACGCCTCACCGGCTATTTGTGTGATGGTTGCATCCACCTGCCCCGAGACAGCCATGGCATTAGCCTGGAACGCTTTTACCATGGTTGGCAATAAAGTGCCTGTACTGAAGATCACCAATGTGCCAAACACGACTGCCAGCGTAGTAAGGAACGTCCTGAGTTTACGACCCCATAAATAGCGGGCGGCCAAAATTACCTGGAAATTTATCACAGCTTACTCCCTGCCCTCATCCTATCTTACGAATCCTCTCCCCAACCCAATCGATATTATCGCTATGGCGAGAAGATTCTGGGCGAGGCTCATCCAATAAAACTGCGCCATCTTTTAGCAGAATAATCCGGTCAGAATATGAAGCAATACGGGCTTCATGCGTGACCATCACGACTACCCTCCCCCACTCGTTTGCCACCTGACGTAAAAGTGCAGCGATCTCATTAGAAGCGCGTGAGTCGAGGTTTCCCGTCGGTTCGTCAGCCAGAACAAGTTTCGGCTCAGCCACCAAAGCACGCGCGATCGCCACCCGCTGCTGCTGACCCCCCGATAGTTGATCAGGCCGGCTGGTCAACCGCTTCTCCAAACCAACCTTTTGCAGCCATTCCTTCGCTTTGTCTTTTGCCTTAGCAGCATTTACGCCGTCAAGGAGGATGGCCAATGCTGCGTTCTCAGTGGCATCGAGCACCGGGATCAGGTTGTAGAACTGAAATACAAAGCCGATCTTTTGCCGGCGCAGCCTGGAGAGCGGTTCGTCCTTCAACCCGTTGAGTGGTTGACCATCGATGATTACACACCCTTCTGTCGGGTGGTCCAACCCGCCTAGCAAATGCAGTAATGTGGATTTTCCACAGCCGCTGGGGCCCATGACTGCCACAAACTCACCGGCGCTTACGCTCATATTGACATGATCGAGCGCGGTCACGGCGTTCTCGCCTGAGCCGTATACTTTCGTGAGGTTTTCAGTTTGGACGAGGGACATATTTAAACACTGTACGACCATTTACTCGATTTGTCAATGGATTTATGGGCGGTTGTAAGACCTCATGTTCTATGGTGTTACCTTCATCCAATTCACACCGAATGAGTCGGATATCACCCGCTACTTTAATTGTCTCGGGGGTTGATGTCGACATGAGTCATTTCCCAACAACGGATCGCCTTGCATCCCGGACTGGTGTGCCTCAGGAAATAACGAGGGTACAGGCAAACGTTTGCCCAGCAGACCGAACAAAGGGAACAAGGCAATGGTTGCTGCCCTCGCACAAGCTGCTCCTGCCGCTTCGCGTACCAAGAACACCTACTTGAGTGCCCAGTATCAATACCTGGCCAGTCGAAGTGGAAAAAAGAAAACGATTGTTGCAGTGGCTCACTAGATCTTGGTTATTTCTTATCATTTGATCAAGGAAAAAGGTATCTGCCGAGAACTAGGCGTTGATTATTTTGACAAGCGCAATCCTCAATTAACGGCTAAGCGGTTACTATAAAGACTAGGGAATTTAGGATACAAGGGTACTGTGGATAACTCCTTGCCCATTGCCATCTAGACGATTTTCAGGACAATTGCTACCCGTGTATCCGCTTTATTGAATATGTCATGCTATAATGCGTTATTACCCAAGCTACCGAAAGATGGCTGAGAAAGATTAGAGCCTAATACGGAGAAGCGATGAAAACATCTTTGATTTTAATCGATGTCATTAACAATTTCTTTCATCCCCAAGGGAGCAATTATCACTCTGAATACGATGTCACACTTGAGAATATTCTCACTTTGCTGCGTATAGCTCGGGAATATAATATACCGGTGGTGCATGCGATGGAGGGCCATTACCCAGCCGCGCGCAGCCTTGATTTTGAATGGATAAAACTACCCCCTCATTGCTTTTTGGGTGAGTTTGATGCCGAGCCGATAACCCAGGTGCAGATTCTCACGGGGCAAGAGTACATAGTACGAAAACGGCGCTTCAGCGCTTTCTTTGAAACCGATTTGAATCTGTTGTTATGCGAAGCGGGTATTGAACGGATCATTCTGGTGGGGGTAAAGACGCATGTTTGTGTGCGCGCTACTGCCCAGGATGGATTTGGCTATGGATACCATGTAGTGCTGCCGCGCGAAGCGGTAAACTCGAATTATCGCCATTTGCATGAAGCCAGCCTGGAGGATATACAGCGTTATATGGGGGAAGTGGTGGCGCTGGAAGACGCTATTGCGATGCTGCAATGAAAAATATAATTTCGAAGGTTTGCCTCTTGACACGAAGAATGTTGTTAGCTAAAATAGATTCTATAGATAACTAGTTAAGTATAGTGAAATATCGGTTTTACTATATTCTTAACCCTGGATTGTATAATGACCAGTCTGCACCTAATTATTGATAAGAGTAGCTTCATCCCAATCTACCGGCAGATTGAAGAAGCTATCCGATCACAAATTCTGTCCGGGAATATGAGCCTGTACGACAAAATTCCCTCCGAGAACGAGCTTTCCAAAAATTTTGATGTTAGTCCTATGACCGTGCGCCAGGCTATGAACGGCCTAGTGAAAGATGGTTATGTGTACCGTGAGCGTGGTAAAGGAACGTTCGTTGCTCCGCCGCGGCTGTATCATCCCCTGAAGCGCCTGGTTGGTTTTTCCGAAGATATGGAAGAGCGCGGGGTAAAGCCGGGTAATAAGATTCTGACCTTTTCTTACCTGCCGGCCACGGAGGAAGTTGCCCGAATCTTGCAGGTTCCTATGGGGGAAACAATCCTGCACATCAAACGGACTCGTTATGCAAACGATCACCCTGTGGGGATACACGATACTTACCTGCGCGACATACAGATCCGTCGCGATGAATTGGAGCAGACCAGTTCACTGTATAAACTTCTCCAATTGCGTGGGGTCATTATTGATAGTGGTCAGGATGTGATTGAAGCGATCCCTGCCACGGAAGAGATCAGTGCGCTGTTAGGTGTACGGTTGAAGGCCTCGATTCTTCGTGTGACACGGATTACATATACTGCCGACCGTACACCGATCGAGATGGTAATAGCCGTTTATCGGTCTGATTTTTACCGTTACCGAATAGAACTAAAGCGATAATGAGTAGAAAAGGAGGCGAATAGATAAGGACAAAAATGATTGATATTGCTTTTTAGGAGAACCGAATCAACATCTAATCTCATATTCCTATGGAGGATACACTTATGTTAAGAAAAATTTACTCTTTTCTGTCAATTCTAATCATGGTTTCTTTTGTCGCTAGCTGCGCCCCCCCGGCGACCCCCACTCCCGCCGCTGCCCCGAAGAAAAAGGTGGCCTTGATCATCGCACAGGGTGGTTTAGGTGATAAATCGTATAATGACTTGGCTGATTCCGGTTTTCAACGCGCCATCGCGGATTTTGGAATTGAGGGCAAAGCCATTGAATCGGCTGATCCGGTTGGCGAAGGCGAGCAGCTCCTCCGCACGGCAGCCGAGAAAGGCTATGATTTGGTCATCACCCTCGAATACTCCCATTTCGACCCGTTGGCCCGCGTTGCGCCCGATTATCCCAATACCCAATTTTCGATTGTGAATATCGTGGTGGACAAACCGAATGTTGTTTCCATCCTCTTCAAAGAACAAGAGGGTTCTTTCCTCGCCGGCGCCCTGGCGGCTATGGTCACATCCATGCCCAACAACCCTAAAGTGAATCCTGAAAAGGTTATCGGGGCAATTGGCGGCACCCAGTCGGACGGCATCGACAAATTCCTGGTTGGTTACGAAGAAGGCGCTCACTTCATCGATCCCGATGTGAAAGTCCTTAAAGCCTATTCGGAATCCTTTGGCGATCCTACTAAAGGTAAAGAACTTACCCTCTCCATGTACGAACAGGGTGCTGATATTGTCTATCAGGTGGCGGGTGGCACGGGCATCGGTGTTTTTACTGCAGCCGAAGAAGCAAATCATTACGCCATCGGCGTAGACTCTGACCAGGATGGCCTCAAACCCGGTTTTATCCTGACCAGCATGATCAAGCGCACCGACAACGCTGTTTATGACGCCATCAGCAAACTGGTGAAAGGTGAGCTAAAGGGTGGCACTATCCTGGAATACGGCTTGAAGGAAGACGGTGTGGGCATCAGCCCGATGCAGTACACTAAGTCTGAAATTCTGGCAGATTACCTCGATAAGATTAAGGACATCCAGGCGAAAATCATTAGCGGCGAAATAAAAGTAACCGACATCACCAAGAAATAGTGATTTACCAGGTTGAAAAAGGAGGAGGCAAAGAGTATTGAGCCTCCTCCTTGAATTATTTGCTACGGAGGTGGTATAGTGGCGTTCCTTGAGCTTAGAGGAATCACTAAAACCTTTCCTGGCGTGATCGCTAACCAAAATGTGGATCTGCTGGTGGAAAAAGGAACCGTTCATGCCTTGGTGGGTGAGAACGGTGCTGGAAAAACCACATTGATGTGTGTTCTCTACGGCATGTATATCCCCGATTTGGGTTCCATTTATCTCAATGGGCAGAAAATCAGCATCCATTCGCCGCAGGATGCCATTGCTATGGGGATTGGAATGGTGCATCAGGAATTTCAGCTTGTTCCTTCACTGACGGTAGCTGAGAATATTGTTCTGGGGCACGAACCCAAGCGTGGTCCATGGTTGGATCGTAAGGAAATACACCGGCGAATTGTAGCCCTTTCGGAGGAGTTTGGCCTCCAGGTGGACCCCGATCGACCGGTAGCGGAGCTTTCGGTGGGAGTGCAGCAGCGTGTAGAAATCCTCAAGCTACTCTATCGCCAGGCTGAAATCCTCATTCTGGATGAGCCGACCGCTGTACTAACCCCGCAGGAAACGGACATGCTGTTTGCCGTTTTGAATCATCTTGTTGCAAGCGGGCGCACCGTCATTTTCATCACCCATAAGCTGAAAGAGGTCATGACCCTGTGCCAGAAAGCGACAGTCTTACGGCGCGGCCAGGTTGCCGGCAACCTGGTTGTGTCCCAAACCAGCGAGATGGAAATTACGCGTATGATGATGGGCCAACAGGTGGATATCTTCCATAGCCGTGTATCTAAAAAAGTGGGCCAGCCTGTGCTAGAGGTTATGGATCTCAGCGCAATCAATAACCGCGGCCTGCTGGCACTGAGGAAGGTGAGTTTTAATGTGCGCGCAGGGGAGATCGTAGGTATTGCTGGTGTGGAAGGCAATGGTCAGAGCGAATTGATTGAGGTCTTGGCCGGTTTGCACCCTTCCAGTGGCAGTGTTTGTTTGGGTGGGAAGGAAATCAGCCGCGTTTCACCCCGTCAGCGTCGGCTGCGCGGCCTGGCGCTCATACCCGAAGACCGGCGGCGCCAAGGGTTGAATTTGCAGGGTTCCATTGCTGACAATATCACCGCTACCTGTTATTTCCAGCCTCCATACTCGCGTCATGGAGTGCTCAATATGGTAGCCATTGAGAGGGCTTCAGTCGCCGGGTTGGAAAATTACCAGATCAAAGCCGAAAACATTAACTCAAAGCTATCTACGCTTTCGGGTGGCAATGCTCAAAAAGTCATCATTGCACGCGAGCTTGCTCGGAAACCCATCTTCCTATTAGCGGCGCAACCTACCCGTGGCCTGGATGTGCTCTCTACCCAGGCCGTACGTATGGAATTGGCCCGTTGGAAAGAAGAAGGAGTAGCCGTTCTCCTGATTTCGGCTGACCTGGATGAAATATTATCGGTTTCGGATCGCATTCTGGTTATTTTTGAGGGCCAGATCGTTGGTGAACTGTCACCCAAAGCAGCAACTTATGAAAAGTTGGGGCTGCTTATGGCAGGGCACTATACTGACCATATGGTGTAAGGAGAAGCCGGATTCCTGCCATGGGAGAACAACTTTGAAGCATTTTTCTTTTTGGCGTAATCAATTCCTCGAAATTCTTAAAATCCTTGTGACTCTCCTGGTCGGCTTGCTTATGGGGGCCATAGTTATGCAGCTTTCCGGCAAGGATTGGTTTCAGGCTTATAGCGCCCTTTTTTCTTCGGCGTTGGGTAACCGGGTTGCAATTGCGAATTGTCTGCTGGCAGCTACTCCACTCATTTTTACCGGGCTGGGGTCAGCAATTGCCTTTCGAACAGGTATCTTTAACGTTGGTGTAGAGGGGGCGTTATACCTGGGGGCATTTGCAGCCGCTTGGGTAGGTTTTACGTTTATCACCCTACCAGGCTGGGTGTTAATTCCATTATGTTTTTTGGTAGCGGCTGTAGTCGGTGGGGTATGGTCTTACGTTCCGGGCTTGATGAGAGCTCGTTTGACGGTAGATGAAATTGTAACCACCATTCTGCTCAACTACGTGGCGATTCTCTTTACCAGCTACCTGGTCAATTATCCTTTCAAGGTACCAGGGATGGCGAATGCCATGTCGGCGCAGGTAGCCCAGCAAGCACAGCTCACCCGCTTGATGCCTCCTTCGCAACTCAATACCGGCTTCCTGATCGCTATCCTGGCCACTGTTGTAATCGCGTTCATCATGCGATATTTGAATCTGGGGTTTGAACTTCGTTCAGTTGGTGATAACCCTATCTTTGCTAAATGGGTGGGTATGCCGGTCCAGATAATCATCGAGAAGGTGATGTTTATCAGCGGTGTTTTAGGGGGCGTTGCCGGGGCGGTGCAGGTATTGGGGGTGCATTACCGCTTCGCCGCTAATTTTTCGCCCGGCTTTGGTTTCACCGGTATTACCATAGCCTTGCTAGCGCACAATTCACCCATTGGTGTTTTATTTGCTGCATTGTTGTTTGGGGTGTTACGCAGCGGCAGCGCCACCATGGAACTGTTCACCGATGTGCCGCGCGATCTCATTCGCATCCTTGAAGCGACGGTAATCTTCTTTGCTGCGATGGATTTTAGTCTTAGCTGGTTGCGGAGGCGTCGAGATGGAATTCATCACTAACGTCCTCTTTTCAACCCTGCGTGTCAGCACACCTCTCATCCTGGCCGCAATGGCTGGCGCGCTCTCCAAGCAAGTGAACCTGTTGAACATCGCATTAGAAGGGTTGATGTTGATTGGCGCGTTTTCTGCTGTGATATTTGCGTCGGTATTCGGTAATGTGTGGTATGGCCTGTTGATGGCAGTGCTGTCCTCTCTGGTTCTTTCGATCATCTTCGCAATATTCGTCATTGACCTGCGAGTCAATCTGATCGTTGCAGGGCTTGCAATTAACATCCTTACCCTGGGTCTAACGGCTTACCTGTTGGTTGTTCTGTTTGATGCGCGCGGCGCCTTCATACCAAACAACGTTGTTGGCCTCCCAAAGTTTATTATTCCGGGTCTGGATGCGCTACCTTTCCTTGGCAAAGTCCTCTCGGGTCACGGTGTGTTGGTCTACTTCTCCTGGTTGGCAGTGCTACTAACTCACCTTCTTCTGTATCACACCCCATATGGATTACACCTGCGCGCAGTTGGCGAACATAAAGAAGCAGCCAAAACCGCCGGAATAGCTGTCAAACGTATAGAGTACTTGTCGATTCTTTTGGGAGGTGTGTTAGCCGGATTAGCTGGGGCGCAACTATCGGTGGGTGATCTGACTCTCTTTAACGAGAATATGACTAATGGACGCGGTTTTATCGCTCTGGCGGCGGTGTTCTTTGGTAATGCTAATCCTGGTATAACGGCTGTGGGCTGCCTTTTATTTGGCTTATTTGAGGCGCTCCAGTTCCGTGTGCAGATCATGACTGGTATGCCGCCGCAGCTTTTGCAAATGTTACCCTATCTGATTGTGGTCACCATACTGATCGTCATCTCAACCCGCAAGAAAATGCAGAAGGGGTAAGCTCAATGAATCTTGATCTGCTGGCAACTGGTTATCCTTCATTAGATTATCTCTACCGTACCTCACGCAGCCCGGCGGAAGATGAAACAGCCATTCTCGAGTCGTTTTCCCCTGGCTACACCTATGGAGGCTGTGGGTTGAACATTGCGACTACCCTGGCGAAGCTTGGTTTTCGCACCGGGGTGGCGGTAGTGCTTGGCGATGATGTTGATGGTAAAAGCTACCTGAGATACTTGAATAATATGGGGGTTGATACGGTCAATTTGGTGTGTCTACCCCAGTCGGCCACTTCACGCGCTTACATTTTTTTGAATCCTCAAGGCCGCTATCAATTGTTCTTTTACCCCGGCGCAGCCGGTGAGTGGCGACCGCCTCTGAGGCTTGAAGGTCTGGACAAGGTGAAAGCATGTTTGTTAACTGTTGGCGCTCCGCAATACACTCAAGCCTTTGTGGACTGTGTGTTGGAAGCGGGTGTGCCCCTGCTTTGGCAGATGAAGGCTGATGTGCAGGCTTATCCTCCCGACAAACTGGGTAGGTTAATATGCGGTAGTAAAATTATATTTATGAATGAAACGGAAAACTGTTACCTGATGAAGGCTGCCGGTGTGGGCACTGTTAGTGCGCTGCTCAACGATCCGGATCAAGTGATAGTAATCACTCGTGGTGCCCGTGGCAGCACGGTTTGCACCTCACATGGCTTGTGTGAAGTGCCTCCAGTGCATCCTCGAAAGTTCGTCGATTCCACCGGGGCTGGTGATGGCTTTACAGCCGGCTTTCTGGCGGGATGGTTCAAGGGCTTGCCCCTCGAAGTCTGTGCCAGACTGGGGGCTGTGTTGGCTTCCTTCGTTCTGGAGGAGATTGGCTGCCAGACGAACCTTCCTGGTTGGCCACAAATAGCTGAGCGCTACCAGGCATTCTTTCTAGAATCTTTAGAGAATAGGTGAACCATGAATCAAACTTTATATCTGAAAGTCTCTCCAGAGAATACCGGTGATCTGATCTTGTTATGTGGTGACCCTGCCCGAGTAGATTTTTTTACTGAGATTTTCCCTTTCTTTACGTTAATTTCTCGTAACCGCGAATTCAGCATTGCGACCGGCGAATACCAAGGCCAGCGGTTTTCCATTGTTTCGGCGGGGATTGGTGCTCCTTCGACGGCCATTGCTCTGGAGGAATTGAAACAAGCTGGAGCGCGCGCTGTGGTTCGCATTGGCACTATGATGGGCTTGACTGCTCCGATGGGATCGGTTGTAATTCCTAACGGTGCTGTCTGCCAGGAAGGTACCTCTCACAACTACCTGCCATCAGGTTACCCGGCCGTCCCGCATTGGGATTTACAGCACGATCTAATCGCTGCTGCCAACCAACGCGGGTTGGATGTACTTGTAGGCTTAAGCGCCACCTTTGACGGTTTTTACACCCACCTTTTTCCCGATCTGGCAGGGCGACAGCCGATGGATTGGACGGAATACATCCGCTACTCCGTGCTGAGCGTGGATATGGAAACCTCCCTTATCTTCAACCTTGGGCGGTTCTTGGGGTTGGCCTCGGCCGCAATGTGCCTCGTGACGGTGCAGCCCGGCGCTCTACCCAATTTCCTGGATGCGGAGAAACGGTCTGACCTGGAACATAGCCTGCTTGTGGCTGCGATGGAAGGATTGCTGGCGTTTGGAAAGGCGCACCCTGCGTAACTCTGGAGAGTAGGTGGATTGGCTCTGGGTGCTCCCAGTATACATATGGTATTAACAAATATTTATATGTTGAAGGAGGAATGCAGCGCTACTTGTTGCGAAATTCGATGGACAATAAATATGATCTTTTGATTAATGGAAAATATCGCCCCGCTGAGAGCGGCGAATATTTCCGAGTGACTAACCCGGCTACCGGTGAACCAGTGGCGGAATGCGCTCTGGCTAATGTTACCGATACACGCGCTGCCCTTCAGGCGGCTCATGATGCATTTCAGAACTGGAGCCGCACACAGGCGCGAGCGCGTTGCGATCTGATGCATGCCGCTGCTGCAATCTTCCGCCAACGAATCAACAACATCGCTCCTCTATTGACGATTGAGCAGGGCAAACCGCTGAAAGATTCGCTAAAGGAACTGAATTTCACCGCAGATGTGGTGGATTATTACGCTGAAGAAGCTCGCCGAAATTTTGGCTTTCACTTTGAGGGGGATGGCGCACCCACTCATAGTTTTACATTGCGTCAGCCGATGGGTGTGGTGGCTGCCATCACGCCCTGGAACTTTCCGGTGGACTTGCTCGCGTGGAAGGTTGGCCCGGCCCTGGCAGTTGGCTGCACGATGGTGATCAAACCGCCTTCCGAGGCGCCCCTTGCTGTATCTGAATTCATCCGCTGTTTTGTAGATGCTGGACTACCAGCCGGAGTGCTGAATGTGGTCACTGGTCCGGGCCACACCGTGGGGGCTGAGATGGTTACTAATCCGCTCAGCCGCAAGATCGCCTTTACTGGCGCTACTGCTACCGGCTTGTGGATTGCTCAAGAGGCGGCTAAACAGCTCAAGCCGGTCACCCTTGAACTAGGCGGTAGCGCACCCTTCATTGCTTTCCGCGACGCGGAAGTGGAGTTGGCTGCCAGCCAAGCACTGCGACGAGCTTTTTCGCATGCTGGGCAGATCTGTATCAGCGTGAACCGAATTTTTGTCCAAGAAGAGATCGCTGATGTGTTCACTACAAAGTTTGTCGAAATGGCGCGTAAGCTGCGCGTCGCCAACGGTTTGGAAGTACCCGATGCCGACCTGGGACCAATGATCTCCGAAGCAGGACGTCAGACGGTGCGCGAGCATGTAAGTGACGCGGTGGTAAAAGGCGCTCAAATTCTCACCGGTGGTCATGAGCCTGAAGGCGCAGCTTATGCTAAAGGCTTTTTCTATCTACCGACCGTTCTCACCAATGTCACTGCTGATATGCGCGTGATGCGGGAGGAGACCTTTGGCCCGGTCGCGCCAATCACAACCTTTAAAACCATTGATGAAGGTATTGATAAAGCGAATAATTCACCATACGGTTTGGCAGCCTATGTGTTCACCAATGACCTGAATCTAGCCATGTATGCAGCCGAACGAGTACAGGCCGGCGGTGTGGGTATCAACGTCAATGATATCACCGATATCCGCGGCCCCTTTGGTGGTATGAAAATGAGTGGTATTGGGCGAGAACTTGGACAACAGGGACTGGATACTTATACCGAGTGGAAGCATGTTCGTGTAATGATTAAAAAACCGGAATAAGGAGTCTGAAATGGTAGTTCGCGTTTTAGATGCCACAACCAGCGATTTTGCTGGCATGGACGCTTTTGATCTGGCAGAAAGCATACGCATAGCGGAAGGACGTACTCTATCCGTTGAAGTTAACTGTACCGACCAACCCCCGGTGGATGGGGTGACGCATGCTGAACTGGCTGCTGGCATGGGCGCTGATATCCTTTTACTCGACCGTTACAGTCCACTCAAGCCGGTAATCCTTGGCGCACCGGAGGGGGTTATGAACTCGCCATCACCATTGGCCGGACTAAAGGCACTCATTGGCCGGCCGCTTGGTATTAATTTGCTGGTTGGTAGTCGTATACCGCCCGAGAAGGCCGGGCGCGCCTTTAATCCAGAGATAGCAGCGGCGGCGTTGGAGCAGGGGGCTGATATACTTTTCCTGATCAACCAACCCACTTACGGTGGTGGACTGGCACAGATGGAAGCGGCTGCGGATTGGGTGCGCACCAATGACCAAGGACGGTTGATGCCTGTGGCCGTCACTTCTGCTTTTACACCCCCGCCACGCAATCTGCAGGATGTGGAACTGCTTGGAGATAATATCAAAGCACTGGTTCAAGCTGGAACTATGGGCATTGGCCTGCCTATGCCGGGAAGTAAACTAGGCTGGCTGCTGGATACTACGGCTCGGTTGGTGGATATCATCCATGCAGAGGGCGCACTGGCCTGGTCTATCCTTACCGGGTCGGTGGAAGGAAGCCCGCGCGAAGTAATGTTTTCGCTGGTATTACAAGCCAAAATGCTTGGGTTCGATGTCCATCGCCTTGATGGAGCTGGCCTTTCGGGTATGCCCACACCTGAAAACATCCTGGCTTATTCTTTAGCTATACGTGGCGAACACCACACCTACCGCCGTATGGCGTTATCTATTCGAAGGTGAACCTGACCTGAAAGTGTGTACGCAAAGGTTGTCGAGGGACAAGGAGCCTGGATTTATGGGCGGTTGTAAGACCTCATGTTCTAAAATAGTATAATTAAATCCAGATCATTGACTGTCCAGGGAATAGTATACGAACCTACCTACGAAGCAAGGGTTACATCCCGTCGCTTGATAAAATTGGAACAGGACATAGATCCTGGAGTTATTAACACTATGGCCCGTAAAATAAAATCTCTTTTAAGTCTCCCCCAAGAAAATGCTACCTGGTACTGTGCGATTCGCTGCCTGCGTACCTGGATCGAAATCAAAAAAGGCAGCGAGGAAATCGTACGCCCGTATGTGTTCGTAGTGGTTCATCAGAACACTGGCATCTTGTTAAACCTTGAGGTCTTGCAATCTGCGCCTACACCTGACGAAGTGCAGCGAAAACTGGATCAGACCATGCTTAGGCCAATGGAAAAGAGCGTTTCCCCACATCGTCCGCTTGAAATTCACTTTGAGGACCGGTCACTGGCGGATTCGCTGCACCCCACACTGCAAGAGGTAGGAGTTGTGACAGCCTATAAGCCACAGCGGAAGCAAATGAGCCAACTGCTAGATGCAATTCACAAAGGTGTTTTCGACGCTGAAGATAATATACCCGGGTTACTCAAACAGCCTGGCGCAAAACCGGAAGTCGTTGGAAGGTTGTATGATGCTGCATTGGCCTTTTTTAGATCTCAACTGTGGGTTCATCTGGTTGATGTGGATTTGCTGGCAATATGGGTGTCTGATCAGCGCGAGCCTTACTATGTCAGCATCATGGGGAACGCTGGACATGAATACGGGCTGTGCGTGTTTCGCAGTTGGCAGGAAGTTGAGACGTTTTTCACCGTTGCTGATCCAATGGATGCAATTCCGCAACAGGGGCGGCATGTTTTCCTCTATAACCAGCCACCTTACGTGAGCTTTGATGATATCGATGCGATTGAAAAATACGGCTGGCAAATACCCGCATCCAACCTTTACCCCACCCCGCTCTTGTTCATGCCCGACAAAGTTCTTCGACCCAAGACAGACATGTTGCAATGGTATGAAGCCGCGCTGCGGGCACTGCCTGTCTTTGCCGAAAAGCATCTTCAGGTCAACTCGGACGGCAGTTACCCGCCTGCTGAAACCAAATTGAAAGTACAAACTAGCGCGGGTGAAGTTAAAGTTAGCATATGCTACCCGGGTGGTGACCTCACCCAAGTCAGGAGCTGGACTTCCCGGCGAATAAAGAGCAGCAGCGTTGTTGAGCCTGCCAGTTTACCTTTCCCTGACCGGCGAGGAATGGAAGGCGATATAGCACACTTTGCTGCAGGTATGGGTGGCCTTGCAGTGTTTATTGACTCGGCAAACTACGATGCGCAGAATATCATGTACGATGCTTGGGACGAACCCGACCCCACTCGCCGTACGCAACTGGCAAAGAAAGCGTTGAAAACATCCCCACTCTGCGCGGATGCTTATGTTTTACTGGCGGAGCAGGCGCGCACCCGACAGCAATCTCTGGAACTGTACCAAAGCGGCGTTGACGCCGGAAGGCGCGCTCTGGGCGAGAAATTCTTTGCAGACGATGAAAACTTGGGACGTTTCTGGGGAATTATGGAAACTCGTCCCTTTATGCGTGCTTTGCAAGGGCTTGCAACCACTCTCTGGGATCTGAATCGGCCAGAAGAAGCGCTGGCGCACTACCTTGAGTTGCTCCGTCTCAATCCGGGGGATAACCAGGGCATTCGCTACCTGCTGCTCGACCTGCTTTTTGAGCTGGGACGCGTGGACGCTGTCGAGACTTTGCTGAATGATTACCCTGAAGATTGGAGCGCCGATTGGTCTTATTCGGAAACCTTACTGGCTTTCCGAAAATTTGGCGACAGCCGACAAGCCAAGAAGGCCCTCAAACATGCCCTGGAGGTTAACCAGCATGTTGTCGATTATCTGACCGGCAAGAAACGCATTCCTTCGGTTAAGCCACCCTACATAACGATGGGTGGAGAGGATGAGGCAATCCAATATGCTTCTCAACACTTAAACTACTGGCGTAAAACTCTAGGGGCAATTACCTGGCTGGCAAGAGCGATATAAAAAGTATAACTCGAATAATTGAAATTCTTGTTGATGCTATAATATTAGTGGAGTATCATTTTATTCGATGATACTTTAGGGATTGATATGGCTGCCAGCCAGCGCTTTCTTTATGTTTGGGATTATGACATTAATGAACAACAGTTCCGCGAGATCCTTGATGGGCGCAGCGTCTTCGGGCGTTTAAACCAGGACTGGGCTGCACGGCGGTTGTTAGAATATGCCCCATACGCGGAGATCGTGCGCCTGCTAGGTTTTCGCCGTCTGCTGCAAAACTGGCCGCGCTGGCGACCTCATATCCGCTCAGAAAGCCGGCGGCGGGGCTTTGACTTCCTGGCAAAGTGGCTTCCCGAAAAACATCCGGAGTGTCTCCGTGAATAACCACGCTTTCTTCTTCGATGTCCTTTACCCGTTTCAGGACCGGGTGTTGCAGGTCCTTCGGCCTGTAGAAACTGGGTTTTATTTAACGGGCGGTACGGCCGCTTCACGCGGCTACCTAAATCACCGCTTTTCCGATGATCTTGATTTATTCATCAATGACGATGACCGGTTTGGATTGTGGGTGGAGCGTTCTATTCAAGCTCTTATCCATCAGCCCGACTGGCAGTGCCAGGTGCTGCTTAAGGAAGAGCGTTTTGCGCGCCTGAATATCATCCAGGGTGA
>Ga0315284_10000991_pt1 | contig 39500 bp, 27 predicted proteins | sample YL17G09_16_MG_FD_203696 | JGI IMG/M metagenome (GOLD analysis project Ga0315284, IMG submission 203696) | Sediment microbial communities from Yellowstone Lake, YNP, Wyoming, USA - YL17G09_16 | ecosystem: Environmental > Aquatic > Freshwater > Lake > Sediment | place: USA: Wyoming | collected...
CGCAATGTGCATCACCGATGAATCGTTGCAGATGAGCATGCGGCTGCGGCGAATCAGCCCGGCGGTAGTCCGAAAGGGTATCTTGCCGACCAAATTAACGATTCTGCCCTTTGCTCCGGCGGCAATTTCCCGGCCGATGTCAATTTCCTGAGGGCTGCCTACCAGGATCATGGGCAAGTTCAAGTCGCCATGAAGCAGGCTGCAAAGTTCGGCATATTTCGCGGATCCCCAGCGCTTTTCGAAGACATTCTGCCGGGGATTGACACCTCCGCCGGGCGCCACAATCAAAAACTTACCGGACTTAATCCCCTGATCGGCCAGAAGGCGATCCGCTGCACTCTGCTCCGCTGCGCTCAGGAAAAAGTCCAGGGAGACAGCATCGCCCTGAAATCCGGCCAGTCGGGGAATATCCAGATAATTATCCGCCACGTAGCGGTCGGTATTCGGCTGATATTCTGTTCGGGCGGTGAGCAGGCTGCCGCTCTTTTTCAGCTCAAGATCAAAGAACCCATAGCGCTTGGGGATTCCCGCCAGCGCCGCGATCAGATGAATAAGAGTATGCGAATGAAAGATATAGGCAACATGAAAGCGCTTGAGGAGCAGCCGCGAAACGAGGCGCAGATACCCGACAGACTGCTTCTGTTGGATCCAAGGGTCGGGATAAGAAATAATCTCATCCAGATTGGGGTTGCCCTCGAGGGCGACACGAGACCACTCCCCTACCAGAATGGCGATATGAGCCTGAGGATGCAACTGGCGAATGGCGCGAATCGCCGGAGTGATCAGCAGCAGATCGCCGATCCCTTGATTGCGTAAGATTAGGACTCGTTCCAGAAGGGAGCTCCTGCACTCGGTCGGACTAATTTAGCCAGAAATGAAGCTAAAATCAAGTAAATATTTCGCTCATGCGGCATGGGTGGGATAAGGAGCGGAGGCGGGAATAAATGAACCTCTGTACTCAGGTCCCCCAAGCGCTGGAGCAGGTCTGGCAACCTGCCCCAGGAGCTTGAAACCAAATGGTCTATTTGATCAGAATGGCCTTTTGGCTGAACATGTGTGCACCCGCATACAGGCGGTAGATATAAAGTCCGGTGGCCAATTGGGAGGCGTCCCAGGTTACGCGGTGCCAACCGGCCTGCCGGTAGACATCGGTCAGCGTGGCTACGAGCTGACCGGCCGTATTGAAGATGGCCAAGCGCACCTGCCCCGCCTCCGGCAAGGCAAAGTGTATCTCCGTGGCGGCGTTGAAGGGATTGGGGAAATTCTGCGCCAGAATGTACTCGCCGGGAAGCGTGACTTCAGCCGCTGGACTGGAGAAGTCATCGCCCGTGTTCAGCCAATCGCCTCCGGCGCTGTTGTCGCTGCCGAGCTTGACGAAGGGGAAACTGTCCTGATCCCAGACCGTGCTGGGATAATCGCCGATATAGGCGTGATAGGTGTAGTTCCCCGCCGGAGCCGCTCCCGGGACGTTCTGCGTGCGATCTCGGTTCAAGGAACCGCCGCCCGGCAGATTTGCGATCACCGGACCTAACGTGGGGCCATATTGGCTGCCCGAGGGGAGGGTTACATCACACCAGACATCGGCGGTAAGCGGAGCCAGACCGCCATTGGCGGCGGCGATGTTGTAATTAAAGCTTCCCCCGGACGCTGGGATCTGAATTGGCGTGCCATAGGGTATTAAAGCAATGCTTGAAGTCTGGCCGATGGGCGTAAGGCTGGCCGAGCAGATTCGGACCTCATCAATGAAGCCGCCATCGCGCACCACACTGCCGTCCGTCCAGAGACGGTAGCGCAGGCGGAGCGCCGCGGCGCTAAGATACGAATTCAAATCCCGAATTTCCAGAGACCACCCATCCTGCCGGCTGTTGTGAAAGCTCACCTTGTCCCAAATTGAGCCGTTCGTGGAGACCTCAGCGAAAAGGCTGTCGAAATTGGTCTCATAATTGAATTTGGTGCGATAGGAGAGCGACGCATAATCATATTCGATCAGATCGAACTGGCCGTTGTTGGTCAGACTCATATTCAGATTGTTGGCATAATTGCCGCTGGGGCTGTCGGAAGCTGAAAGCGCGCCCTGGTAAGCATTCCCCGATGTCCCCCAGGTGCCTTGCGCGGTCCATGATCCCAAGCCGCCCTCAAAGCCATCATACATCAAGACGACCGGCCCCCAGAGTTCCAGGTCGGCCATGCCGCCGGTGATGGTCATTGGACATTGCAGCCAGGAGCCATTGCTCAGACCTTCGATGCGCAGGATATATTCGCCTTCATAGACATTGTTGAAGGTGAACTGTCCGTTGGCATTGGTCAGCACCGGTGGATAAGGGCTATCGAGCAGCATCAGCCGCGCCGACATGCCGCCTCCGGCGGGATTATGCAGAACGCCTGAGAAGTTCATCAAATCAGCCGGCTGCAACTGAACATCCACGCGCGTCGGCGGACCTTGCAAGACCTGAATCCCAGTAAAGTGAGCCGGCCAGCAGCCCAAACTGGTGACATCGAAGGTATAAACGCCTGGATTCAGGGGATAATGGTAATCGCCCACATCTGGATCGGCGTTGATCGTAAAATCGTTCCGACCGACCACCTTGATCTGCGCCTCCAGAGGAGCGCTGGTTGAAGCATTCGTAACCAGTCCCCTGATGCCTCGATGCGCAAACTGCATATAGGCCAGCATGGCGGGTCGGTTTTTGTTCCAATAGTCGGGAAGTTGGCTGGCGGGGGGCCAGTTGCTGTTCGAGATTTCCATGGTAATATCCATGTCCCCCATCCAATTATAGCTCCAATCCTGCAGCCCGCCGGTGATTTGATACCAGTCCGCCCCGTTGACCACACCATGCACAAAGGGAGGAGTATTATTGTTATACATATCCGGATTGTTGTAGGCGTAGGCTTGAGCGGCTCCCAAGACCCAATCCTGATTGGTTGTATAGGCGGCATTGGCTTGCGGATCCCAACAGCCGTCCCAGGGATAATTGGCAACCAGCGTGCCGCAGTGGAAATTGGCGGACATAGACGGCTGATGCGAGAAATGCCAATTCATCACGTCAGCCACTTCGATTTCTCGTCCTTGGGTCGTGTTGATCGGATCCACCACCCGATCCGGGAAGTTGCGGTTTAGATCTTCCCCGTTCGCATTGTAACGGCTGCCGTTGGCCGTGCCATCCGGATTCATCGAGGGCATTATCCAGATTTCGGTCTCGTTGACGAGATCCGTAACCACGGGATCTGTCCCGTAATTGTCCATCAGATAATTGATGAGATACATGCACATCTCTTTGCCGACCACTTCATTGCCATGCATAGAGGAGATGAACATGAATTCAAGCTCGTCTTCTTGAACGCCCACATTATCCGAAATCTGCATAAACCAGAGAGCACGGCCCTGCACCGTCGGACCGACATTATACAGATTGCAGAGATCTGGATTTGCGGCCACGATGGACTGCAGTTCGGCCACGAGCGACTCGTAGGTGTGATAATCGCGCGTGGTATCGGCGGGACTCTTGGAGGCGACTCTCTCCAGTTCGCGGAGGTATCCCAGGTATCCCTCATTGGGAATCGGATCAAGCCGGTAGCCGAGGCTTTTCAGCAGGCTGGTCTCGTCCGCATTCAGGAAGGCCTCGACGGAGCGCGCCCCATCCACCACCGAGGAGCGGTCTATGTCGAGGCACAGGGCTTGCAGCTCGCGCAGGGTGGCCTCATTCTGGAGATAGATCCGATGAGGGGTGCGGTCGAAGAAGTGAGTGGTTTGCGCGGGGCGGATTTGGACGAGCAACAGCGCGATAAGACTAAAACCGATAGCAAAGCGATGCATGGATTCCTCCGCAATTGGCGATTTTTCACAAGGTCCAAACTGTGCTAAAGACAATATAAGCAATTCTCGCACCAAAGTCAAGCTCTAATTCACATTGGCTGGATTTGAGGGGACTTTAGCTTGTACAGTCAACAATAATTGATACAGCAGTGGACATGAATTAACTTGACTCTGGGCCGAGTTGTTAGTATATTTATTTCCATTGGGACGGCTTCAAGAAGCCAATCTTCACTACAAGCTAAAAGAAATCAACCTAATCAGAGGAGGAGATCCATCATGAAGAGGTTAATTCTTTCTGTTATGGCGACTTTAGCACTGGCTACTTGGGCATTTGGCGCGGATGGGACGATGGAGGGTCCTGCCGCGCAATCGGACCAGCTCGGTGCGAAACCGGGCCCTTCTGTGCGTACCACGGACGAAACCTACCTCATCACCCCCTTCGAAAGCGTCAGCATCAGCCAGACCGGCACCTGGCCGGACAACCGCCATCGAGCCTACTTTAGCGGCGATAATGTCAACGGATTTCTACTGTTTGACGTTTCCCAAATTCCGGATACGGCCCAAATCATCTCGATGACTCTGCGCTGCAATCTGGAAAATGCCTTTGGGTCGCCCTACGGCAATCCGGTAGTGGATGTTTATTACAGCGGTGATGACAACTGGACGCGAACGACGGCCACGCCGGGCAGCCTATCCCTGGATGTTCTTCTCCAAGACAACGTCCCCTTCAGCAGCTATGTGCCGACCTACGATTTCGTGCTGAATGCAGCGGCGCACGACTGGACAGCGGACTTGCTAGACAATCGCATTTGCATCGGCTTCAAGAATGACGTAACGTACTATAGCTACGTCTATTTCTTCGGAGCCTATGGCAGCCCGGTGGGCCCGCCTCCCGAACTCACCATCGTCACCGGCACGGCCGGCCCACCCGCAGCCAGCATTGAGCTCGTGCCCGTCAGCCCGCCGATCATGATTCCAGCGAATGGAGGATCCTTCGACTATAACGCCACCATCACCAACCATCAGACCACCCCGCTGACCGCCACCGTCTGGACAAATGTCACGCTGCCCGGAGGTACGATTTACGGCCCGGTTCTCGGCCCCATCGCGCTCAGCCTGCCGGGATCGGGCTCGATTGTTCGCTTGCGCACTCAGGTCGTACCAGGATCGGCTCCCGCTGGCGGCTACTCTTATCACGGCTACATCGGCCCCAATGCGGTTACAGCCTGGGATACATCCAGCTTTCCATTCACCAAGTTGGCCGCTGGCAGTAATGGAAAATTCATCGCAGAATGGCAGAACTCCGGGCAAGAGTTTCCAGCCAATACTGCGGCTGAAGCCAGCCGCATCGTCAAGAGCGGAAACACAGTGGTGGATTTGTCCACAGCCAAGAGAGAAGACCCAATCAAAGCTTTCGGCTTTACTGACGACGAACTCCTAAGCAATGGGGGCTTTGAAACAGGCACTTTCCCACCCTGGACGCACGATGGCGCCTGGACTATATCCACCACCTCACCCCACACGGGAACTTATAGCGCCTACGACGTCGGCAATCATTGGCTGCGGCAGGATATTGCGCCGACCCCCGCTTCACAAATCGTTTCCGTCACTCTCTGGTGCCGGCAGCCCGAGGCTCAAATTTCCGCCATTGATTTCTTCTACGAGGGCGGCAATTATAGCGAAGATCTCATCTGGCCGACGGCAAGTTGGCAGCAGTTCAATGTCACCAGTTTCATAGACCCCGGCATGATCGTCACCGGCATCCGAGTTTGGGGCTACTCAGGCGGGCCGGTTGGACCCGATGAGACCTTTTTCGATGACATCTCCGTCCAAACGGCCGGTACGCCCAATGTGAGTATCACTATGGTCCCCGTCAATCCGCCGATCATCATTCCGGCCGGCGGAGGCAATTTTAACTGGAACGGGACTGTGACCAACAACGGCTCCACGCCTTCGAGTTTTCAGGTTTGGGTCATGGTGACGCTGCCCAATGGATCACCGTACGGACCGGTGCTGGGTCCCCTTGCGCTGACTCTGTCTGGCGGAGCCTCACTGACACGGCTGCGGACGCAGAGCGTCCCGGCATCTGCCCCGCCGGGGAATTACGTCTACATAGGCAATGTAGGCAACTACCCTGGCACAATATATGATTCGGATTCCTTCACCTTCGTGAAATCCACCACGGATGCGGGTGGATCCGTCGTGCCGGGATGGTCAAATTCAGGCGAGGAATTCGCTCCTGCGTCTGGAACCAGCGCTCCAGCGACCTGCTCGCCGCTGAGCAATCGCCCCAATCCCTTCAATCCTTCGACGACAATTCGCTTTGAATTGCCCCAAGCAGCGCGCGTTCACCTGCAGGTTTTCGATGCTTCGGGAAGGCTGGTCACGACGCTGGTCAGCGGCTGGCGCGAAGCAGGAACTCAGGAAATTACCTTTGAGGGCAACAATCTGCCTTCAGGAATCTACATCTATCGCGTCACCACAAATGAGTACTCTGCAGCCGGAAAAATGCTGCTGATGAAATGAGCGAGAGGCATGTCTCATTGAGGCGAGCGACCCGAGACGGTCGCTCGTCTTATTTTGGCAGCGATGCCGGGGCTCCTTGGGCTGCGATAATTTTGCCAAGAAAAACTTGATTCGCCGGTTAAAATATGTTATATTTCTAACAGCATGAATCAGCAATCTGATCCGTAAGGAGAAAGTATGAATCGAAAAATCTGCGTCGCTCTGGCCGCCTTGCTGCTCTTCCTGGGGCTGGCCAATTTGGCGGCGGCCTATGATCGCACGGTTCTGGTTGAGAATTTCACCAACTGGGGCTGACCCTACTGTGTGGCGAGCGATCCCGCTCTTCATACAGCCCTGCAGAATGTAGGGACTCCTGACAATGCCTTTGACATCGCCTATCACATGTGGTGGCCCTATGGCAATGATCCCTTTTACCTGGCCAATACGGTGGACAACACGGCGCGCAAGAACTACTACAACATCAGCGGCACGCCCACGCAGATCTGCGATGGGACCGTTGCATCCTATCCCACCATTCAGTCCACCATCGAAAGCCGTCTTCTGACGACCTCGCACATCTGGCTGGATCTGTCCACGGCCGTGATAGACGAGAATATCGAAGTCACCTGCACGGCGGTCACGGACTTTAATACGCCGGGCAATCTGGCGCTGCATATCGTATTGCTCGACCGTTACAGTTACTTGCCCAGTTCGCCAAATGGTCAACCGGACCACTACCACGCCATGCTGAAGATGGCGCCCAGCGCCTCAGGCCAGGTCTTCACGGCGACAGCGGAAGATACGGTGCGCTATTACGCGACCATTCACATGAGTCCGTCCTGGGACCCGTCGAACCTCGACATCGCCTGCTTCGTGCAGGACAACACCACCAAAGAAGTCATGCAGGCTCGCTGCGAACAGGTGCCGGTAAACTATCCGGGCCTAAGCTATTCGAGTTACACCATAGAAGATGACGGCAATAATGACGGTCGCCCCGAGCCCGGTGAGACCGCTTCGCTTTATGTCACTCTGAGCAATGGCGAGCCCTTCCAAACGGCGGTCAATGTGCAGGGAACCATCAGCACGGCCGATCCCGACCTGACAGTTACAACGCCGACGGTGAGCTTTCCAGACATCCCCAACGGCGGCGAAGGCGCAAATACGATCCCCTTCGTATTTGAAGTGAATCCGACTGCCGTGCCGCATCTCGCCAGCTTCCATCTGGAAGTCGTCGCTGATCCGCTGCAGACCACCATGTCGGCAGATTTCGAGATTTACATCGGCTGGCCGAACTACCTGCTGGTGGATGACGACTTGGGAGGAATCTTCGAGACGTACTATGAGGCAGCCCTAAATGCCCTGGGCTCGTCCTACGAGCTTTGGGACGCCGCCAGTGGCGCGCCCAACCTGGATCAGGCGGGATACGCGGGCGTGATCTGGTTTACCGGCTATTCCGACTTTGAGGTGCTGGATGCCGCCGAGCAAATGGCCATTACGAATTATCTGGCCAATGGCGGCAGGCTCTTCATCAGCGGCCAGAACATCGCTCAAGGCCTGCACACCGGGTCGCCGGATTTTCTGAACAATGTGCTCCATGCCAGTTGGGGCGCCAATAATACCCAGGACAAAATCCTGAACGGCGTGGCAGGGAATCCGGTTGGAGACGGCCTGCTGGCGAACTGCAACACCGGCGGCCAGGGATCGGGAAACTGTACGTCTCCGGATGGCATCAGCGTGCTGCCGCCAGCGCAGGAGGCGTTCGTTTACGAAAATGGCTTGTATCGAGGCGGATTGACCTACGAGGATGACCTTACTGGCGCCAAGCTGGTCTACTTCTCATTCCCCTTCGAAGCCATCAATGGGCAGGGAGGCTCAAATACTCAGGCCGAAGTCCTGCAGACGATCATTGATTTCTTCGGCCCGGCCACAGGAATCGAACCGAGCGTCCAGGTTCCCATCGAGCACGCGCTGGTTCACGCCTATCCCAATCCCTTCAACCCCCAAGTGGCAATCAGCTATCAGCTCACAGCGAACAGCCACGTCAGCCTGCGGGTCTATGACACGGCCGGAAAGCTGGTTCAGACGCTGGTGGACGGCTGGAGATTGGCGGGCTCGCATCACGTGAGCTTCGATGGATCGAATCTGGCATCCGGGATCTACGTCTATCATTTGGCGGCGGGGCAGGTTCAGGCCAGCGGAAAGATGGCACTCATGAAATAGATGCAAGGTTATCTATGAAAATGAAAAGGGCGAACGTTCACGTTCGCCCTTTTCTCATGCCAAGCCAAGTATTACTTGGAAAGAATCATCTTGGCGGAAGCGGTCTGCGCGCCGGCGGTCAGGCGATACACGTACACGCCTGAAGCCAAACCGGAAGCGTCAAACGACACTGCATGGGTGCCGGCTTCACGAGAGCCGTCCACCAGGGTGCTCACCAGACGACCCGACAGGTCATAAACGCTGAGCTTCACATTGTCGGAGCTGCCCAGCGAGAAGTTGATCGTAGTGGTGGGATTGAACGGATTCGGGTAGTTGCCCAGCAGGGCGAAGGAAGCCGGAGCGACTGTAGCTGAGGCTTCGAAGGATTCGCCCGTGTTGGCCCACTCGCCCACCCAGCCAGCGTCGCCGGCAGCGGACTTGGCGAAGGGGAAGGAGCTGGAATTGTACACTGTGCCGGGATAGCTGCCCACGTTACCGGTATAGGTGTAGTTGCCGGCTGGTGCCGAGGCCGGAACGGCTTGAGTGCGGAGACGGGCAATGCTGGCGCCCGCTCCGAGAGTTATAGTGACAGGACCCAGAACAGGACCGTACGGATTTCCATTCGGCAAAGTGACCATGATCCACACACTGAAGGTCTGCGAAGTGGCTTCGGCGTTATGGATCGTGGCGTTAAAATCGAAGCTGCCACCGCCCGGCGGGATAATGATGGGCGTGGTCACTGGAACCATGGAAATGGTTACATTGGGCGGCGGGCCGCCAGCCACTACTTCGTAGACAATGAATTCATCCGGAGTAGCCTGATCCAAACATGTCATAGCATATCCGTACCCAGGCCAAGCCGTGGTGCCTTCGCATCCGCCCGCCGTGCCGCCAACCACACCCGCGGGCGTAGGAAGCTGGTAGCTGGCTGCAATCACCGGAGCAGGAGGAGTAGTGCCGACGCCGCTCACCTTCTTCATGGTGGTGACGGGGCTGCCGCTCTGGTCATAAATCCACAGGAAGGGGCCGCCGGCGGAAACATTGTCATAGGCCATGCCGTAGATACCGGCCAGTCCGAGGGGGGCGCCAGTCCAGATGACCGCGCCGGTGCGGCTGAAGCAGATAATGTTGGAACCGAAGTTGCCGGTCCAGAAGCGATCGTTGACAGGATCATAAGCCAACGCGCGCACTATGGCCGCGCCGGCCGGCTTCGTGATGTTCATCGCTGGAGCCCAGGCGAAGGGCACGGCCGTGGGATCCCAAGCGTAGATCGTGGCCGCTTCGCAGCCCGCATACAGATAGGTGCCGTCATAGGCCATGTCGCGGAATCCCCAACCGGAAGCAACCGATGGCTGGGTGGTCGAATCCATCAGCACGCCCGCTGTGGTCAAACGGTAAATCCTATTATCGGTTGCTGAAGTGGAACTCTGACCAGCGCCGGTTACCCATAAATAACCGCCGGCGCGAGCGGCGCCTAGCTGGAGCACACTATTGCCACACTGCGGCTCCGTATTGAACATAAAGATGATATCCCAGAGCGCGTCAGTCTGCGGCGGTTCGTAGATGGCGACTGGGCCTACTGCGATTCCGGGTGCGACGTCGGCATTGGTATTCATCGCCGCGAAGGCCGACCCGGCAATCATCAAGGCACAAAGAACGCTGAGTAGTTTACGCATTTTCCCTCCATTAGGATTTTGAGTAGTCATTTTGGAGAATTTACAAATGGCCTGATCTTCATCAGAGTAAAGTACTGGGAAAAATGGAGTGTCTCCTTTTCACCTCCTTTGCCAGCGGTCAAAACCGCTTTTTGTTTTTAAATACCATTCAATTAATTTCATGAAATATGTCATTCGACTGCTATTTTACACAATTTACAAAATTCTTGGGGCCTTGTCAAGTACTTTTTGAGCCATTGCGCGATTTTTAGGCTTTTAGGCGGTAAGGCAGCGATATATCAGCCTGAATTCGCCGATATCTGCCTCTATTAGGTATCCACCGGAATAATATTACGCCATTGATTGACAAATGTTTGACAATTAACTGGAATGTTTTGCCTATCTCAATTCGCAGTCCCTGGTAACTTTATCATTCATGGGGAGAGGTTTTCGACGCAATGCGAAGCTTCCCCCGAGCGTTTCGATTGGTATAAGGCATGAAAAAGCACAAAGCAACCTGCGGACTGCAAAGAAATCCAGCAGGCTGTGCAACGGCCAGCCCCGTCAGCAACATACCCAATTTACAAAAATACAGGCCGTTTGTCAATGGCCTGTATGATAAAATATCGCTTTTTCGATTGCTCGAGATCACATCGAAAATTAAAAAGCCGCCTCAACTTGAGGCGGCGGCCATATCCCTTGTGTTTTAGATGCGATCCAGCAGCACCTGAACGACCCGTTGGGAGGCATGACCATCCCAGAGCGGCGGAATGCGGCCGGCGCGCCGTTGTCCCTTGATGATCGGCAGCGCCGCCTCCAGAATGGCGCTCTTTTGCGTCCCCACCAATTTATTCGTTCCCATTTCAATGGTAATGGGACGCTCGGTGTTATTCCGCAGCGTTAAACAAGGCACGCCCAGCACGGTGGTCTCTTCCTGCAGACCGCCGCTGTCGGTCAAGACTAGCTTGGCGCGATCCATCAAGGCCAGAAAATCGAGATAGCCCATCGGGGGCGTGACGATGAAATTCCTCATGCCCTCAATTCGGTTCTTCAATCCGAAGCTCTCGATGTTTTTCACGGTGCGGGGGTGAGCCGGGAAGATCAATTTCAGATGTATTTGAATTTCCTCGAAAGCTTCCAGAAACTGACTCAATACCGCGGGATCGTCCACATTCGAAGGGCGGTGCAGAGTAATCAGTCCATAATCCGCATTCTGCAATTTGAGCTGCTCGAAGATGAAGCGCTGCCGCGCTCGCGGCAGGTGTTCCAGCAGGGAATCAATCATCACATTGCCGACGAAGAAAACGCGCTCGGCAGCTACGCCGATTCTCTGCAAATTGAGGTTTGCATCCTCACAGGTCGTAAAGAGGTAATCAGACAGCAGATCAGTGATTTCTCGGTTGATCTCCTCCGGCATGGTGCGATCGAAGCTGCGCAAGCCGGCCTCGACGTGGGCCACCTCGATCCCCAATTTGGCCGCCACCAGGGCGCAAGCCAGGGTGGAATTCACGTCTCCAACAACCATAATCAGATCGGGCTTCTGCTGAAGGCAGATCGGCTCGAAGGCCAGCATGATCCTGGCGGTCTGTTCGGCCTGCCGCCCGGATCCGACGCCGAGGTTCAGATTCGGCTCCGGGATATCCAGATCCTCGAAGAAATAATCCACCATCTCCCGGTCATAATGCTGGCCGGTGTTGATCAGGATGGGCTCGAGGCGGTCGCGATGGCGGGCCATCGCCTTCATCAAGGGAGCGATCTTGATGAAATTGGGGCGCGCTCCGACAACGCACAAAATCCGCAGCATAGACGCCTACAGCTTCATTACATGTTTGGGAGTGGGCCGGATGCTCTTCGTGGCGTTGCGCGAATCCATGATCAACGGACAATGCTGGACCACGAAGGCGTAGTCCACATTGGAATGATCGGTGACGATGACGGCGCAGTCCTGCTTGGCCAGATATTCCCGCGTCAGCTCCACCGATTTCATTTTCTCACCGTCGAAATCAAGCTGCGGGACGAAGGGATCGTGATAACTGATTTTCGCCCCCTTCTGGCGCAAATGGCGGATGATATCGAAGGCCGGGGATTCCCGCACATCGTCAATGTCGCGCTTGTATGATATGCCCAGAATGAGGATGCGGGAGTTCAGCACGCTCTTGCCGTAGCAGTTCAGCGCATCGGCGACCTTTTGCACGACATAGCCCGGCATGCTCAAGTTAATATCCACGGCCAACTCGATGAAGCGGGTGCGATAATTCAGGGTGCGCAGTTTCCAGGTCAGGTAGGATGGGTCAATGGGGATACAGTGGCCGCCCAGGCCGGGCCCCGGGTAGAAGGGCATAAACCCGAAGGGCTTGGTGGCCGCGGCGTCTATCACTTCCCAAACGTCAATTTTCAGCAAATTGCAAATGATGGCCAGTTCGTTGACCAGCCCGATGTTGATCGAACGGAAGGTATTTTCCAGCAGTTTCACCATTTCCGCCGCGCGGGTGGATGATACCGTCACGACTTTTTCCAACACGCTGGAGTAAAGAGCACTCACCACCTCGACGCAGTCCGGCGTGACGCCGCCGATGACCTTGGGAGTATTCTTGGCCCCGAAGCGCTCGTTGCCCGGATCAATGCGCTCCGGTGAGAAGGCGAGGAAGAAGTCCTGGCCGACGACCATACCGTCCGCCTGAAGGTCAGGCAGCATGACCTCCTCGGTGGTTCCCGGGTAGGTGGTGGATTCCAGCACGATCATCTGCCCCCGGCGCAGGTTTCGCTTGACCTCTTTCTGCGCGCTCAAGATGTAGGAGAGATCGGGGTCTCCGGTTTTGGAGAGCGGAGTGGGAACGCAGATGCTGATGGCGTCCTGATCTTTCAGGAGATCAAAATCCCGGCTGGCGACGAGTATTTTGCGCTTCACCAGATCGGCCAGCAGACGATCATCAACATCGGGAATATAGTTGCGCCCCTCGTTAATGGCTTCAATCTTGCTGGCCTGAACGTCGAAGCCGGTGACGCGATAGCCGGCCGCGGCAAATTCAACCGCCAAGGGCAGTCCCACATACCCCAGGCCGATGATACCCACGCGGGTCTTGCGATCTTTTATGTCCGCCAGAATTTTGGCCTTATCAGAATTCGGCATTACTTAACTCCCAATTAAAAATAATCATACGCCGGTTTTCGATGGCTGTTGGCTGCAAGAGCAAATCCAAATTAATTTAGAGCTTTTGCTTCGCTTTGTCAACGGAAATGTTCTGCCGGATGACCCTTAGCAACAGGCGCGGATTCACGAGGATATTCGAATACCACTGATTCGCCAACGGGCAGTAACATCCCTTAAGGCGAATAAATTCAAGCACATGCTTCGCCTGAGAGGAGCGGATGATGCGCTGCACGTCATAATTGGAATCGCGCAGCCGGCCCAGCGGCTTGCTGTAAGCCAGGACGCAGCAGGGCCAGAGTTCCCCGTCAAAGTTCAGGTGAAGATTGCTGATCCCGGCATAGCAGGGGATGACCTGCGTTTTGCGTTTCAGAATTTGCACCGCCAGATCATAGTACACCAGGCGCAGCGATTCGGTCAAGCGCGTTAAAGCTCGCTTTTCGGGCAAGTGCTCCAGGACGCCTTGAGAAAAATGCTTCAGCAGCTTTTCGTAAATCTCCACGCTGGGGGCAATGTCCTCGCCGACATTGAAGAACTCGTGCCGCTCTTCGGCGACTTCATGGCGATAGCTTTCGATGCCAACCGTATGCACATAATCTTCGATGAGCTGCAGTTGATCCATGTTGTATTTTGAAACGACCGTCCCCAATTCGACGTGCAGCTCGGAATACTCCTCGGCCAGCATCTTCAGTCGGACCAGGGTCTCCTGCAATCTATTGAAATTTCCGGGCACGCCGCGGATGTAATCGTGCAGCCGGCCAACACCGTCAATTGAGGGTTTGACGGTAAGGGGAATCTGCGTGCCGTTTTGGCGAAAGCTCTGGAGAATCTGCCGGCAGATCGCTTCGATGCGCTGCGGCGCCAGCGCATTCGTCGGGATATGAATGATGGCGGGCCGCAGGTATCGAACCGCCAGCGCGATGATTTCCGGCAGGTCCGAGCGCAAGAACGGCTCGCCGCCGCTGATGTTAAAGAAATAGACGGGCCCGAGAGACCGAAAGATTTTCTCAATCTCTTCAAGCTTCAAATCGGGCTTGTCCCGCAGTTCGTGCCGCTGGTAGCATGCGCCGATGTGGCAGGTCAGGCAGCGCGATTGACAGCGGGCGGTGACCGAAAAGGTCAGCGTGATGGGATGGCTTCCCGACCAGAGTCTTCGACGTTGACCGTAAGCGTGGAGGATATGTCCCGCCAATCGCTTTTGGCCTTTCAAGCTCGACATTCGCAGTTACATTTCTAAGATTGAGATCTGTGAAGCGCTTGCTGATCTGCAGTCAACCGGCATTGAACCGCCCGCAATTTGCCGGCTTCGTCGCGGGGAAAAGCCGGAAGGATCTCCAGCAACACCCTCAATTGGCCGCGAACCAGCGATGAGGTTTTTTGGACAATTTCACCTAACTGGTCGGCCGCCAGGTCCTTTTTAGGGATCAACTGCAATTTGATGCTGGCGACGTCATCCTGAATGATGCGAAAGGCGGCGACATCCGGCAGGGCACGCAATTCCTGAAAGACCAGCCCCGAAATCCATTCGCCGGAGGGGAGGCGGATGCGGCCGTCGCTGCGGCCGGTAACTTGATGCAGACGGCTGAATTGGACGCCGCAGGAGCAGGCTCCCTCCAGCCGCACCGCACGATCCCCCAGCCGATAGCGGATGAGGGGATAATCATAACCGTCGAGGAAGGTGACCACGACATCGCCTTCCGATCCTACGGGGACTTCGCGACCGGAATCGTCCAGCAATTCCAGAAGGATCGCATCGTCGTTCACGTGCAAACCCTGGTGCTGCCGGCACTCCCAGGCGATATTGCCCACTTCGCGCGTGCCGTAAAGATCGAATACCTGCGCCGCAAAGGTACGCTGAATCATGCTCCGAGTGGCTTCATCCAGAACCTCCGCCCCGCAGCAGATAATAGGAATATGCAGCGTCCGGCCCTGTTTCTCCAAATATTCTGCAATTTCCAGCAGGCCGCTGGGGTAGCCGTGCAGGTGCCCCGGACGGATGCGGCGGAGCTTCTTGACATTCGCTTCCGGCGGATCCGTGACCGCCAGCCAGTACTTGCGCAGAATGCCGAAATTCTCGAACCAGTAGCGGCCGGTTATGCTTTCCGTGGATGACTTTAGAACAGCTTGACGGTGATAAAAGCGGAATCCGGTCTGCTGAAATGCGCGAATGACTTTCGCCTTAATATAGTAAAGATCTCGCCAAGTTCGTGGAATTTGCAGCGGCCGGCCGGTTGATCCGCTGGTTTTTTCGATGATGATGTCTTCACCTGATTTGACCGTGCAGATCTGCATAGGATCGGCAGCCAGCAGCATGGCTTTTTCGATGATGGGGATCTGCTTTAGATCATGAAGAGTCTGAATGCTCTTGGGATCAAAACCATTCTGAACGTACCATTGATGATAAAAAGGGCTGTTGAAATAAGCATGCCGCACTAGTTCTCGAAGCTTCCAGAGCTGAAACCGTCGCAAATCCTCCTGCGGCCAGCTCAGGCGCTCGTTCATTTCACACAAAATGCGGTAGGTCTGCAGCCATTTCATATTGACAAGATCCAGCTATTTCCATTCGCGCTCATCATTAGAAGGGCCGCGGCAGGCTTGAGATCACGGTGCGGATTTTGCCGGATTTTTCCGGCCTGATTTCCTCCACCCGACGCAGCACAATCGCCATCTGAGCGCCCAATCTCGCGGTAAGCAGTTGCAGAATTTGATCCTCGGGTGCGGCTGAACTATCCTTCGCTACCCATTCAACTACCAGCGATCCAGGTTGATCCTGAATCAGGCGGTACTGCCGGACGTCCGTCAGGGGCTTCAAGAGCAGCGAAATCTCCAGCGCCGAAAACAGTTGACCATCGCAGCCCATAATGAAACCATCGCTGCGTCCGGCGATTTCGCCCAAGCGAGGGAAAGTGCAACCGCAGGAACAGGATCCCTCCATTCGCGCCGCCACGTCGCCAGCGCGGTAGCGCAAGATGGGCATGACCCTCAGATCAAAATTAGTGACGACCACCTCGCCCCTCTCCCCCGCTCCGGCCGGCCGATCTCCCTGCAGGATTTCGACATGCAATGCGTCCATATTAATATGATAGCCGCGAAGCTGGGGACATTGAAAAGCAATATGCCCCACCTCATTGGCTCCATAGAGGTCAATGGGCTTCGTGCCCCATTGTCTTTCCAGCGTGCTCCTGTCGTCAGGCGTGAGCACTTCTGCCAGGGTGAAAAGCAAATTGGGCCGGAGAGGCTTTTCGGCTTTTTCCAGCTCCCGCCCGATCAGCATGAGCACCGATGGAAATCCGATGATAGCCTGAGGCCGCAGTTCCATCAATTTCGCGAGATTCAACTGCGACTGATCGTAAACTGATAAGAATTGTTCGCGCATCACTCCCAACCGGTGATACCACTTATTCTTGGGCGACGAGTGCCGGGGTTCGGTGATGTTGACCAAGCGATGGTAGGGTCTCAATCCGTTAAAGAGCAATTCGCGAGTAACGGTATTGCCCATCCGCAGCCTCTCCGCCGGAGTGTACCACAATTCCAATGGAATGCCGGTGGATCCGGACGAGCGATATTTTATCCAACCGCTGCGGTCGAAAGCAGGATTTAGGAATTCCTCAGCATGATCGCGCAGTGTCTCCTTATCCAATACGGGCAAAGCGGCAATATCCTCAACGCGCCGGAAATCCTTCGGCTGGGCATTGATATTATCGAACTGGCGGCGATAATAAGGGATATACTTATAGCAATACTCCAGTAGCGCCTGCAATTTGCACCGCCGCAGATTTTCGAGTTTCTCCGGCGGCCAGCGCAGCCGGCGCCCCAAGCGCCAGAGATGATACAGGGAATTCGCCGCGCCCATGATTATTCGGGGACGAATACCTCCGTTAGAGCCTGCACGAGAGCCAATCCGACGCCGCGCAGCGACTCCGGTGTAACTTCCGAGCCGTCTGCGCCGCGGCTGTAATTGCTTTCCAAGTAGAGGGTATAAACGCCGTACTTCCGGTAAATTGCGTTGCTGGTGATGCCGGGAATGTCAAGCACACGAACGCGCCGCTGCCCCTGCAATTGCGGGTGGTTGCCGTCAGCGGCGGCGAAGAGGGCATCCTGCAGGCGGGCGTCTTCCGGAGTCAGGTCGGATTCCACCGTCTTCAGGAAAAAATGCCCCTTGGTGGGATCATTCGAAGAGTGCAGATTGACGACCAGGCGCAGGTGCCCCGATTTCGCGGCGGCTTCCATAGCCGAATTTAGGGCCCGGACCTCAGGCGAAGCAAGGCTCACCCAATCCCGCGCCAGATTTACGCCTTTGGCGTTACGATAATAATGGCCTCTCGTGACACCATCCACATTCAGCATCGGGACGATGGTGAACTCGAAGTGATCGAGCAGCCTCTTCCCTGCTGGATGCTCGAGCAGAGCCTTGATGAATCCCTCGCAGACATAGGATGCCGGCGTCTCGCCGGGATGCTCGCGGCAGATGACCCAGATCTTTTCTCTGTACCCGGCGGCGGATGCCGGCGCCGCGAGGTGTAATTGGGGAATCCCCTGCCCATCTTCGGATAGTCCAAGTTGGGCGACGGCGCAGCGGGGATCATCCCGCAGCGAATTCAGGAACGACTCTAATTGCGCCAGAGGGTAGGGATAGCAATAGGCCACTTGGAGCGTTTCGGCGGCGAAGGGCGCCCAGAAGCGGTAGCGCATCGTCCCCAGCGGATTCTTCAGATTGAATTCGCGGGCGTAGCTGATATCCGCCGCGCGAGTCCAGTGAATTCCATCGCTGGAAAAGACGGGCCGGGTGATATTCCAGCGCTCGCCGGTTTGGTGCGCTCCGGAGGCGTTTTCGATGAGGAACTCCAGGGGCTTGTCGCCCGCTCCGATGACCTTGAAATTGAACCATAGGTATTCACTGCCATCGGGATCTGTCGGAATCGAAAAGGCCACCGCGCTGTCGGGCCTCAAGTGGAGATTGCTCGCCCGGCCGGATTCCAAGTCCGTGGAAAATCTGATCCCGCCGGCCTCCGCTGAATCTCCCCTTGCGCCGAAGATCATGATCATCGCCATGCCTGCAGAAATGAATGCGAGGAACGATTTCCTTTGTGATCTCATGGTGATTTGATTTGCGATACGACCCGTCTCATCTTGCCGGACGGATCTTTCGGGATTTCTTGCACGGCCACGACTTCGGCTTTCAATTCTCGCCCCAGAACATCCTTGACATGCTCTTCAACTTTCATCAGGGTGGCGGGCGAATAGTCCCGGCCGGGCACAATCTCGACAATTAAATGATCGAACGATTTTTGAATCATCCGGTACTGCTGCACGCCCGGCACCGAGGCCACGACGAAAATCAGCGGCGAGACGCGCCGCCCAGCGGTGGAGTAGAGCCAATCATCGGCTCGACCCTGGAGCACCTGCACGCGCGGAAAGGTGCAGCCGCATTCGCAAGGCTGATCTACCGAGGCGCTCAGGACGTCGCCTACTTCATAACGGATAAAGGGCATGGCGAGTGAATGCAGATTGGTGATTATCAGGCGACCCGATGAGCCCGCATCCGCCTCTGCCCCACCCGCATCAATCTCGATGAAGAAGCTATCCATGTTCAGGTGGTATCCTTTATGGGCCGGGCATTGCCAGGCCACATCGCCCAGCTCCACAATGCCGAAGATATCGCGCACCTGAGTTGAAAAGGCCCGGTTGATACGCTCTCGGTCGCTTTGGGTCAGCAGCTCGCCGGTAGTGAAGATCAGCCTGGGGTGAATAGGCGAGGAGCCGCGGGATTCGACTTCGTCAGCCAAGAGCGCCATGCTGGACGCATAGCTGTAAATAACCGCCGGATCAATAGCCGCCAACGCTTCGAGCTGCTTTTCGGTCGGGTCGGCGGCGTACACGAAGTCCTTGGGGAGGAATCCCAGCTTCTGAAAACCATAGCGCCAATCTGCCGCGTGGCGGCTATCGCTGATGTGAGCCATCCGGTCGCGCCAACCCATGCCGTTGTGAAAGAGGATGCGCAGATGCAGCAGTGTGCGATAAATGCGATCTTCGGGAGTATAGTAAACATTCAGCGGAGAGCCGCTCGATCCAGAGGTCCTCTTGCGCACCAGCCTCTCAATCTGGTATTGATTGGAAATAATTTCTTCCAACAGAGACTGTTGAAAGAGCGCCTTGCGGGTCGTCGGCATCCGCCGAATATCCTGCGGCGCCTTCAGCGAATCCGGGGAAAAGCTCGCTTCATCAAATAGGCGCCGGTAGAATGGCACGTGGCGATAGGCGTATTCCACCAACTCCCGCAGCTTCCGGAATTGCTCCGCCTGAAGCCTCTCCAGAGGGCGCCTCAGGTTGTGATGCAGTTGAAGATGAGTTTTTATTCCCTTCCAATACATACTCAGGTCACTCTAAAGAGATTCACCTCGAGCGATGCTTTCCAAACATTCCTTCAGGCGCCGCCGATTCTCGCGGGCCAGATCTCTTTTAAGTATGCCCTGTCTCAGCAGATCTTTTCGCAGCCGGTCACGATCCAAAAATACGCGCGCGGCCAGATCGCAGAGGATATCGCGGTTCAGATCTGAATCCCGAATGGCGTAATCCCCCAAGCCGATAGATTGGGCGAAATGCTCGATCTTTCCATCCGAGTCAATTCCAATAAAAGGCAGGCCGAAGCGCAATCCCAGAATCAGGCCGTGCAGACGGGCGCTGATGAGAAGATCCAAATTCGCCAGACGCCTCACGAATTCATCCAGGGGCGGATCATCATCCAAAACCTCGGCGGCATCGCCGTGAACCATATAGTGGCGCAGCTTATGGCAGATAAGATCGTCCCGGGGATTGGGGCCGATATCCAGGGGAATCAGTTGAATCCTCGCGCCGTATTTTTCGACCATAAAATCCAGCGCGGCGGCGGATTCCTGCAACAGATGCTCGAAGCGCGGGTGGGGATGCTTGGCGGCCAATTGCCAGCTTACCGGCAGCGAGCTCCCCGTTCGATAGAAGTGTCTCCTCGGGGCAAAGCCGATGATCGGTTGTGTCTGGCGATTTACGACTCCCATCCCGTCATGCGGCGTCTCCAGGCCCAGCGCCGGATCCGCCGTGCGAGTAAAAGATCCGGCCAGTCCGAGAGACTCCAGGAACCGGGCAGAGACGTAATCGCGCACGGTGATGGCGGCGGAACCTCGCAGCGCCCAGCGGGATAAGATCCTGCCCATTCGGGTTCGAACCGGCCCCAGCCCGGGCGCGTAAATAAATCGCGGCGCGCCCAGCGCCTTCGCCACAAGCAGGGTCTTCACCACATAAGGGATGTAAAGGCGGCTGGAGCGATCCTGCAACATGTGGCCTCCGCCCCAGATCACAAGATCCGCCCTGGAAACTTCCCTCGGCAACAGGGGCCAGCGGATGGCCTTGTCTTCAATAACGCTGACGGCCGCGCCATGCCGCTTGCGAGTGCGCTCCGGCATATTGCTGCTGACGCGAATGTCGCCAACGCCGCAGGCCCTCAAATCCTGCAGTAGAGCCGCGAGAATCGCCTCTTCCCCGATATTGCCTTCGGCATAGGGGATGCGGTCAATCAGAATCCGCAGCTCGCTCAGTGGCCTCATGAGGAATCCGGCAATAGACGTAAAATAGGTGCGCCGCGGGTAATTTCATCCAGCGCGGCAACGGCAGTCTTTCGCTCATGTATATTATTTTCATCCAGAGTGGAAAATGATCTTCAATCAAGCGCTCGACATAAGGCGAATGCCAGTGGAGCCGCCGGTCGCCCTGACGGTGCAGGCGCAGATCGCGAAACCCCAGGGAATCCGGCCAAGGGGGGCAGTCCACCAGGCCCCAGTGAATATCGCGAAATCCCAAATTCTCGAGGAAAGCTGAAGTGTCAAAGGGGGAGAAGAATCGCAGATCGCCGTGAGACCAGGGGATATTATGCCGACGATGTACGGCACGATGGAAGGGAAAACCGACGTTAAAGCGATTGACCCCCACGAACAACAACCACTTTCGGCTTAAGGAGGCCATCCGCTGCACCAGCTCCTCGGGTTTCGGCGCCGTCGGCAGAACGACGAAATTCCAGCAGAGATCCCAGCAGTGTCCGGCGGCGCACTCTTGGCTGATCTCACCGGATTCGATGAGCGTCAAATGCTCGCCCATCTCGGCTCGATACCAAAGCCGTTCGGCCTCGGGGTCGGCATCCACAAGAGCCACCTGACAGCCGGCCAGCGCGAAGCCCAGCGAATAAAGCGACGGCATGGCCTTGGCTCCGCTCGCAGGCATTTCGATCATACTGCTCAGGCTCAGCTTTCGCGTCAGGCGGGCGAACAGCTTCTGCAAGGCATAACGTTCGTACGTGACACCGAATACTTCGGTTTCGATCCGAACATTGGAATCTACAGCCATCCTTGCTCCCGATACCATTGAACGGTGAGCCGCAATCCCTCTCGTAAATCCACTTTCGGGTTGTAGCTCAAGCGGTTTCGCGCTTTCTCGATGGAATAGCCCCAATTGCGGCTGAGCATCAGCACCCTGGACTGCGTCAACGGCGGGGAATATCCGAAGATATCGGCGCTCAATTCGCAGCCCCTTGCCAGCGCTTCGCCCAGCCAGATGGGGAGGCGCATTTCCGGCTTTCTGCGTCCCAGAGCCGCGGCAATACTCCAGACCAGCTCGCGCTTGCTGACGGGATGATCTCCGCCGATGATGATCGTTTCGCCGCGCAAATCGGATTGCAGAGCCAGATCAATTCCCGCCACCAGGTCGTCAATATAGACGGGATGGATCGTCGAAAGTCCATCGCCGATGAAAAAGAAGCGTCCCTGCTTGATCGTCTGAAAAAGCTTAAGCTTGTGAGGATCGCCGGGGCCGTAGGTGAACGTCGGCCGGACAACGTTCAGGCTCAGATTCAACTCTTTGGAAAGACCCAAAGCCAACTGTTCGCCTTCCCACTTGGAGCGTTCGTAATCCGTGCGGGGGACTGGCGGGTAGGATTCGTCAACAAATTGTTCCTTCAGAGGGCCTGTGACTCCGCCGGCGCTCAAATGCACAAAGCGCTTTACTCCGGCCGCCGCCGCGACTCGCACCAGATGCCCGACGCCGCCGACATTGACATCATATAATTTATGGTAAGGCGATCCCCATTGGCCCAGCAGGCCCGCGCCATGGATGATTGCATCAATGCCATCCACCGCCGCCGGGAGCGTTTCCAGCTTGGTGATATCGCCGCAATAAATCTCGCCCAGCCTCTCCACGTCTTTTGAGACCCGGCTCGCATTGCGCACCAGCAGACGCAGATCCCAGGCGGAGCCCTGATAGAATTGTGCCAGTCGGCGCCCGATGAAACCCGTGGCGCCGGTGATCAATAGCCTACCCATCCTGCGCCAGCTCCTCGATGGCTCGCACGATGCCATCCCACGAGAATTCCGCTTTCGCCTCTTCTACGCCGGCTGAGAATCGTTTTGGACCCTCGCCCGCGTAGAAATCGCGGATCGTCTGCGCCAGCGCAGCGGAATCGTTGGGTTTGCAGAGTAGACCCGAGCGACCCTGCCTGACCATCTCGCCCAGACTGCCCGTATTCGATGCAATAACCGGCTTGTTCATGGCAAAGGCATTCCCCAGAATGCCGCTTCCGGTCACCGAGCGATAAGGCAGGAGCACTCCGTCGCAGGCGGAAATCCGCAGCGCCAGATCGTTCTGCGGCAGATACCCTGCTTCGATCCGGACTCGATTCTGCAATCCATAACGCTCAATCAGTCTATCGTACTTGCGCTGATTGTCCCAGAATTCGCCGCAGATCCAGAGCGATAGATCCGACAGATCATCCTTGACTTTCGCCAGCGCTTCGATGGCCAGATCGAGACCCTTATACGCTCGAACAAAACCGAAGAACAACAGCATGCGGCCTTCGATTCCCAGTCGGCGGCGCGCTTCGCCCGGTTCTATTGTGGATAGCGGACCAATACCGTAGGCGGGATGCGCCCGGCGCAAAACTCGCGCCTCCGGGAAAAGTTGTAATAGTTGTCGGCGATTCTCCTCTGAATGCACAATGAAACGCCCGGCGGGTTTCAGCGCAAAGCGCACCAGAGGTCGGTCAATGAAGGCGGCTTCATGGGGATAGACATTGTGGCACAGGTAGATCAAGCGATGACGCCGGGCCAGCCTTCGCGCCAGCCAGCCCAAGTAGGGCGCCCAGAAGGTCACCCACCATGTCAGGACCACGGCATCGGGAGCAAATTCGTCTATCCGGCGCGCGGCTCGAGCCCAGGAACCAGGCCGGGCGTAGTGCAAGATTCGTTCAATAGCCGGCGATTCCGAGGAGTGGGCATCGGCGTCAAGTTGACTCTGGCCGGGAAATAAAAAGGCAGGATAGAGCCTCTCGAACCCGATCCCCAAGCTGTCATGCCGCTTCTGCAATTCGGCCAGGAGAAGGGTCCCATAGCGTGCAATCCCGCCCCGATGTGGATAGGTTGGACCCAGAAAAACCAGCTTCAAACTTGACTCTCAGTCCCGTCTGAAACCTTATTGCGCGTGTCTAACTGCAGCTCAATTCGCTTGAGGCGAACGACCGCGTCTTCAATCAGCCGCCGATTGGAGGAAATGAGATCGGCGATCAGACCGATCATCAGAAGCAAGAAGCCCACGAACAGCAGCACGGCCATGAAAATGAGCGATTGCAGATGCCCGGTTTGCCCCGGCACGGTGAAATAAAAGTAAAGGAAGCGAATCCCCAAAAGAGCGCCGAGTGAAAATATGAACGTGCCCAGATAGAAAAAAACGCGCAAGGATTCATAAGTTACGAAGATTCGCAGAATGGTTGCAAGGGATCGTTTCAAATAAATCGGGGTGCTGCGAAAGAGCCTCGATTCTCGAGATTTATCGTGCCTTTCGATTGTTACCGTGGCGATGGCGAGATTCTTTTTCCCCGCCTGAATGATGGTCTCCAGCGTGTAAGTGAAAAGCGAGATGACATTCAACTGCAGTGCGGCGCGGCGGTTATAGGCCCGAAAACCCGACGTGACATCGGGAATGGTGGTGCTGCTGATCATCTGCACGAAACGGGAACCGATGACCTGCAGCAATCTTTTGAGCCAGGAGAATTCCCGAATTTCGCGAATGCGGCGCACGCCCACCACCATATCCGCCTTACCGCTCAAAACGGGTTCGATCAACCGCGGAATTTCCCGCCCGGGATACTGATTGTCGGCATCGGTATTGACGATCACATCCGCGCCCATGGACAGAGCCAGATCGAGGCCGGTTTTGAAGGCCGTGGCCAATCCCTGGCGCCGCCGGAATCGCACGATGCGGTCGGCTCCGCTACGCCGCGCCACCTCGGACGTGTCATCGGTGCTGCCATCGTCAATGATCAGGATTTCGACCTGATCAATCCCGGGGATCCGGCGGGGGATATCGGCGATGGTGGCCGCCAGACTGGCCTCCTCGTTCAGGCAGGGAATTTGAACGACCAGCTTCATGTTTCTGGAATGATCATCAATGCGATAATGCAGCAGAGGAGAGCCTCAGGCTCTCCTCTGCCACTTGATCTTCTACGTTAGTTGCGCGTGCCTATTTCGCGCAGTTGCTGGAACTCTCGGACGAGCAGGGCCTGATCTTCCGGGCTGATCCGCGACAGAACAGGGATCAGCGGCGGGGATATCAGATAGCTGTACGTCTCGCCCTTCTCATCTACGCAATCGAGCAAGACGGGTTCGGCCCAGGGCGGCGTACTGCCGTTGGAGAATTCGAATCGCCCGATATCCGGCGCCTGACCGTTGAAGGGAAAGCCTACGTAGGCGCCGGCATCAATGGCCGGACTGGAAGTTTGCAGGGTGAAATTAGAGTCCTGCAGAGAAACGAATTGGGGATTGGCGTAGAGGCTGCCAACTTCCTGATTCGGCCAGAGATTCTGGATTTGCGCCAGTGTCTTGTAGATACCTCCTGGCGCATTATAGAGCTTAAATGGTCGGTTATAAGGGGGAGAGGCTGTAGAGTTGGGGCACCAGTAAAGGTTATGGCTCCAGTTCTGATCGGTGTAACGTTCGTAAGTCTCGGCGATGATCGCGAAGTGATGCTCGGGCTGGGTAAGGAGGTTGAGGATCAGATTGTTCTTGAATTCGTTGCCGGGCAGATTCGCGGCCCAGAAGATGATGGCGGCGGCGTAGGGCGAGCCGGGAACGGCGTCATAATAATGATCCTTCAGCAGCGTATTGTTGTAGAACTTGTTGTTCCCGCCGCGAGGCTCCAGTTCCCAGCGCCCCGAGGATTTGATGACGTTAAACGCGATGACATTGTTGCTGCCCGGATTGCCTATGGCCAAGCCCTTGTCTCCGAACTCTTCATTTTCGGTATCCCGTGTCCCGTTTAAAGAGAAATAGTTGTAGCGGATGGCCGTGTTATCGCCCCACCAATCTACGCCCGATTCGAAATTATCCACGATCAGATTCGAGTCCAGGAAGGATCCGTCCGTCTGCCAGTTGGCTTCCGATCCATGGGATATGCCCTTGGCCCAATTGTGCGCGATCCAATTGCGCTTCGCCCAGAGTTTGCCCGCGGAGCCGTACATGACGATTCCGGTTCCTTCCACGCCGCTGGGCACACCGTTGATTTCGCCGTTCCATTCGATGACGCAGTCGTAGACATAGACGCCGCCAAAATCCCCAAACAGCGCCACGCCGTTTTCTTTATGATGAGAGAGCATGCAATGATCTACGGTCAGGTAGCCGACGGCATGAGCGCCCGTGGACTCGACGCCGCTTTCGTCGGAATGTTCAATATCCAAGCCCTGCAGTTTCCAATAGTTAATGCCGTTGGTGAAGGTGGTTTTGCCCGGGTTCAAGCTGACGGTTTCTTTCCCATGATTTTGCAGAACAATGGCCAAAGCCGGGGCGCCGGAAACTTGAGGGGTTACGTTTTCAGGGTAATTTCCGGCGCGAACGCTGATGGTGTCGCCCGCCATGACGCCGCTGGCCGAGCTGACCGCGTAGGAAATGGTTCGCCAGGGCTGGCTCAGAGTGCCGGAATTGTTGTTACTGCCGTTCAGCGCAACGTAGAAGGTCCGTGCTGTTGCGAAGTTCATCACCAGCAGGAGGCTGAAGACGATGGTCATGGTTCGTTGCATAAGTAGCTCCGGTTAGATTATCCAAGTCATCCTCTGCACGATCTACATACAAATGAAAGTACCGGAATCCGGGTCCAACGAACACTCAGTTGGAAGGATGCTGCGTGAAGATTACCAGCCTATGCCTTGACCGAAGGCCGCCCAGGGGCGCTGCTCCGGCCGCTCCAATTCAATGACTTCCTTGTCTTGAAGAGGAAAGGTGTGAAGTTCGACATTCCGGTGCCCCAGGACCAAAACGTCGGCGAACGCGATGAGATCGCTCAAGGTGGGCACCATGAGTTTTTCTATGTGCGGTATTTCTTGTTCGATGTATTGGCGATTGGCGCCGAAGATATTCGAGATCTGCACATTGACGTCATAGATGCGGAGGGGATAGCCGCGGCCAAGCAGGTACTCCGCCAACAGCACCAGCGGGCTCTCGCGCAAATCGTCCGTGCCCGGCTTGAAGGCCAGGCCGATGAGCCCCACATTGCGCCGTCCGCCCCGCTCGATCAATTTCAGCGCCTGCTGAAGATGCGCCAGGTTGCTGGGCATCAGAGAATTCAGCAGCGGCGTGTCCACGTCCGCGGACCGGCCGAAGTAGGTGATGGCGCGAACGTCCTTCGGCAGGCAGGAGCCTCCGAAGGCGAAGCCGGGCCGGAAATATGCTCGGGAGACGTTCAGCTTGTCGTCGCGGCAGAAGAGCTCCATCAACTGATGCGAATCCACCCCCGCCGCCTTGCAAAGCCTCCCCATCTCATTGGCAAAGCAAATTTTGACGGCGTGAAAGGAATTGGAGGCGTACTTGATCATCTCCGCCGTCTCCGGAGAGGTCTTGATGACGGGCGCGTCAATTTCCTTATAGATCTCGCTCAGGGTCCGCGCGGATCTCTCATCCAGCGCTCCGATCACCGTGAAGGGAGGCTGATGGAAGTCCCGCACCGAAGAGCCCTCGCGTAGAAACTCCGGATTCATGCACAAACCGAAATCATCGCCGGCCTTCTTCCCTGATGCAGCCTCCAGCGCCGGTAGGACCGTGCCGCGCAGCGATCCGGGCAGCATGGTCGAGCGGATCACCACCGTGTGATAACCCTTCTTCTGCTTCAATCCTTCGCCGATGGCGCGGCAGCAGGCTTCGATGTATTGGAGATTGAGGCTGCCGTTATCGTGGGAGGGCGTGCCGACGCAGACCAGGCTGATTTCAGAAGCCTGGATGGCCTCCACCGAAGAGGTGGTGGCGGAGAGCAGCCCCTGACGAACAGCATCCCGAACCAGATCGCCGATCTCGTCTTCGACGATGGTGGATTGGCCGGATTTGATCAGATCTATCTTGTGAGGATTGACGTCAACGCCGATTACTCGGTGTCCCAACCGAGCCAGGCAAGCCGCCGATACGCAGCCCACGTATCCCAATCCGAATACAGAAATGTCCATTCTGAATCCCGGCCCAAATATACTTATAGCCGCTGGGAGATGAAAGCCCAAATTCGCTTTATTTGAACGTCCCAGCTCTGCCGTCGAGCCTCAAGCAAATTTATTACTTCTCGCTTGAACCGTTCACGTTGCTGCAAAAGTTCCCGCACGGCTTTAACTATATCTGAAGGAGTATTATCAACAAAGAGCGCCCCCTGATGGAAACTCTCCCGCAGAATCGGCCAGTCGCTGGTGATGATGGGTATTCGCCAGGAGGTGGCTTCATAGGCGCCACGCTGCATCACATTGTCATGCTTAACCAGGATGATGGCGCCGTCCATCGCCTGCACCAGGCCGACGTAATTGGGGCGAGGCTGGAAATCGGTGAAGGTGACATTGGCGGGCGCATCCTCGATCAGTTTCTCCGGCGCGTTCTTCAGCGCTCCGGTGACATAAAACTGCACGTGCAGCATCCGGCGGCAGGCTTCCAGAATTTCGGCGGTGGGCTCATCTTCCGCAAAGGTGCCGATGACGACGAAGCACGGCTTTGCGGGACGCTGAAACGGCACGACCGGTTCATCGCCCAGCAGAAGCGCGCCCAGAATTTCGACGCGCGTTCCCCACGAGGACACCAAGTCCGCGTGCGCCTGATTCGTGACGATGGAGAATAGCGAGCGGCGATAGGCATATTTCATCAGCGGCAGGGACCAGCTCCAGCGGGGCTTGTTGAATAGACCCGAATGCGAATCTATGACATATTTGAACCCAGACAAAAATGAAAGCAAAAAAACCGTCAGTGGGAGAAATACCGGCTGATTCATGACGAAAACGAGGCGCGGCCGGCGTTTCAGTATGAGACCGACGGTATGCATGGTCATCAGCAGATAGCGCAGGGCGATCTTGAGCGGATTTTCCTTCCCGGCCAGATAGCCGAAGTAGATCGGCTCCGCCTCGAAAGCCTCCGCGAGCGTCTGGCTGCGCTGGGAATAGGGCAGCCAGGTGATGAAAATGCGGTCTCTCGCGCTCTTCATTTTGCCTGGGCCAAAACGGCCAATTTGAATCCGCCTTCATCCGATCGCTGCAAATGGTCCGCCAGCAGAGTCAACGGATAGCTGATGGGGAATAGGACGTATGCGAATTGAGAAGATTTTTGCGCCAGCCGGTAAAGGGCCGCCGAGAGAGGCGCCTGGAGCAGATAGCGATGCTCAAGCACGCCATAGCCGGCGTCATCCAGGACCCGCGTCAGATCGGCGATGCGGTACCAGTGATGGACGTTGTATTTCTCGGCATGTCTGGCTTTCTCTTGGGCGGATATTCCCGGCAAGGAAAAGGAATCCACCGTGAGAGCCAGCCGCGCTCCCGGCTTCGACACTCGCCTCAGTTCGCGCAACGCCTTTAGGTCATCGTGGAAATGCTCCAACACGCAAACTCCCACCACGGCGTCGAAAGCGCCATCCGCGAAGGGCAAGAAATGGGCGTCGCTGCAGGCCAGGCCCGGGATGTTGGGGTACAGCCTTGAGGCCTGTTGCAGGCGCTTGATGTTGTAGTCAAATCCGGCGGCGAAGTTGGCTTGACGCGCGAACCTGGCGGTCCAATAGCCATCCCCGCAGGCGACGTCCAGGATACACTCGTGTCCCGTCAACCCCAAATACCGGCGCAGGATGGAAAATTCCATCCTCCGCGAGACATTCAGGCCGTTCAGCGGAATATAAATCGTGTTATTGAGTAACCTGATTTCCAATGTCAATTACCAACGGTTATTTCAGGCGTTTCGCCCAACCATCGCCAACCGATCTTGAGCGCCTCGATCTGCGCTCGGCACTCTTTCAAATCCAGATGCAGGCTCGCGGGAGCCTTCACCCCCTCCACGACAAGGCTGGCCATCTCGAAGGGCAATTGGGCCTTTCCTTCCATCACCAGAGTCGGCGCGGGGAGGTAATTTCCAAAAGCATGGGATACCCATCCTTGCATCGCGGGCTCGGTCTGCCCCACAACGATATTCATCTGTAAGTCTGATTCAGCTTTGACAATTTGGATCACTTGGTCTTCACCTTTTTCCCAGCGCACCCCTCCCGGCTCCATTGCGGCGCACCAGCCGGCGTCGGCATGGAAGAAAGCCTCAACCGAATGGAGACCTTCGCCTTCCAAGCGGTCAAGAATCAGCAATTTTAGATGCTCACCCGGCAGCCCAAAAAGCGCACGTCGGTGGATGATCGGCGCATAGCCGTCATGCTCGCCGACCAACAAAAAGCCGGATGGCACTTGGATTACCTTAGTGCACCGCGCCCGGGCGCCTCGGCCAAAACCGAACGAATCGCTGATTTCTGAACTGCTGCGGGAATCCACCTGCAGGGTATTGTGAGCGGCGGTCGAGCGGGCGAAGGCTCTGGCAGGATGATTTACGTAACTAAATCCTCCCGGATCAACCCAGAATCGGCCGCTTTTCAAGTGGATCTCAAAGCTCAAGCTGTCGGCGTGCCCATGATGCGAAGCGCCGGGCAAGCCGAATGGCCCAGCATCGAAAATGATCCTCGGACCCGAAGATCTCCGCAGGATGTAATAGCCGCCTGCGCTGAACGGCTGAGCCTGCGCCCGGGGTGTGGGTTTGCTGGGGAAATGAAAATCGCCTCCAGCCAAAAGCCAAGCGCGTTCAAAGTTGACTTCAGACGATATTGCCGAAGCGGATTTCCTGCCAATTGATGCGAAGGCGCAACCCTCTTTTTCTTCGCGGCTGGGGCCGGCCATGCGGTCGCTGTCCCCCAGAGCCGGAAAACCGCCATCAGCAGCCTGAAAACACGCCGCGGTAGCAGTCATTTCCCCCAAACGCTCGCGATATGATCCGCTCATTGAATTGGCGGTCTTCAGTGCAAGCAGCCAGCCCTTCAAGAAATTCGTTCCGGTGATCAGGTGATAATTCAGGCTCAATTCGGCGTTGAAGCCGTCGGTGCGAACCTGGCGTAGGATCTGCCGCTCCAAAATGCTTCGACCCAATCGAAACCACTTGGACGCTCGCGCATGCTTCGGCAGAGCATAACCCAAAGCCATGAGTGCCAATCCCTCATAAATGAGATGATTGCCGGTGCGCGTGCGGTTGATTTCTATGTTCCATGCGCAATCAAATATGAAAGCTATAGCGGACTTTAATGTATCTTGGTTCAAGTTATGCTTTAGGAGGCAAATCGTCTCAATTAGATTGAGAATCCGGATGGAATCATCCACGGTGTCGCGCTGGCGGGAGCTCAAATATGCCTCCTGCCACTGGGCAAGGATGGCTTCGATCCTTTCTATATAAGTCTGCGGCGTGGGGGAGATCAGAGCCGCCCGCGCCAATGGCCGCAAGAAGTCGAGCCGACAAAGAAGCCGGTGCGCATAGGCTTCAGCGGAATCCAGCGAAGATGAATCCGAGAATGCGATCCGGCGTTTTCCGAAGCCCGGAACGTCCGCCCAGCCCGAAACGGCAAGGTCGGCCTCACTCAGAATCTCGGCATGGCACGCTGGATGGGCCGCCAGAATGCTGTGCGCGTGCGATTCGTCCAGCAGCCAGCGGATCTCGGACATCGGATACGACCGTTCGCCGTCAAGATTAACGCGGCGAAGCCACGGCAAGCAGAGCCGCCGCCGCGCCCTGGCGGACTTCGCCAAAGCAATCTGAAATAGTTGGCCGGGATTGCGGCCTTTGATGAGAAGCGAGGGCAAGGGAATTAAGCTCGAAATGAATCCAAATCAGGCCAATCCTGATTTCGAAGCGGGAGTGCCGATGATTAACTTCTTATACAATTCATAGATACGCGCTCCAAGTGCCTGCCAGGAGTAGTTCAGAGCGTGCCGCCGAATCGCGGCATGATCCCAACGTCTGTCCAGAGCCGCCTCGATTTGCACGGCCAGCTTTTCCGGCGAAATATCGGGCGTAATCAGCGTGCCCAGATTGGGGTCATCGAGAGCTTCGGGAATGCCACCGACAGCGGTTGCAAGGATCGGCGTGCCGCAAGCCAGCGATTCGAAAATCACCGTCGGCCAACCCTCCTTTTGGCTGACCATGCACATCAGCGCCGCGCCGGCGAGGAAAGGTGGGACGTCCGCTCGAGCCAGCGTGCCGAAAAATCGAACGCGCGGCTTGAGCTTCAGACTTCCAACTATGCTTTCGAGACGCCCTCTCTCCGCGCCGTCTCCTCCGATGTCGAGGCGAATTTTCTCCGGGAGATGCGACAGCGCCTGAATCAAAAGATCCACGCGTTTGACCGCTCCCAACCGTCCGAGGAAGACGATCTTGTTTGGATCTCTCACTGCTCTGGTCTTTAGGTCGAACAGTTCCGGCGCGAAACCATTGGGCAGAACCGAAATCTTTTGAGGATTTGCGCCCAGGGCTAACAGGCGATCCGCGAGGGCGCGGCTGACGGCAATTAGGTGGTCAGCGCGCTGCAATATGTGGGGCAGCGCCTTCTGGACGCCCGCCGGCATCGAATGCACGTCGCTCCCGTGAGCCGTGACGACCAGCGGCACATTCTTGTTCTTCAGCCAGTGCGAACAGGCCAAGCCGTCGGGGAAAAGCGTGTGAGCATGGACCAAATCCACGGAACTCAAATCCACAGCTTCCAGCGACTGCGCCAGATTTTTCGCCGTCGCCAAAGCCAGCGCCTGACGAAAGGGCGCGGCTCGGAATGTCACGACCTGGGGCTTGATCTGTCCAACTTGGATAAATTCCGGCTTGGAACGAGCGCAATATTTGGGCCGTCCAGCCAAGAGTTCCCTTAGCCCGATCTCTTCGCTGCGATGAGTCAGATCCACGGGGGCAACGACAGAAATCGTGCAATACCGGGCGAGCTCCGCGGCCTGATCGGCGACAAAGATGCCCAAGTGCGGGAAATCGGCTCGAGGCCAGAGATGGGAGACGATGAGGACGTTCAAGGTGTTTTGAAACTCATGTCGCAGAGGCCTTGCCCGCTCAGCCTATTTTGAATCGCTGGCCAGCGGGTCGGGGCCTTCTTTCCACACCAAAAAGGAGCCGATCGAGAGAATGTCCACGCAGCCCTTTTCCAGCGAACGCAAAGCGTCTTCCGGAGTGCAGACGATAGGCTCTTCGTGCATGTTGAAGCTGGTATTGATGAAGAGCGGCAGGCCGGTACGCCTCTCGAACTCCTTTAGAATGCGATAATAAGTTGGATTGGCGGATTCCTTGACCACCTGAGGCCGCGCGGTATTATCCACATGGCAGACGGCCGGAGCTTTGGCCGCCCATTCGGGTTGCACATCGAAGGTGATGGTCATGAAGTAGGAGGCATACTCGCCGCTCGAATAGTTCTTATAGAGCTTCGGCGCGGCTTCGTATAGGATGCTGGGAGCAAACGGCATGAATTCCGTGCGCCGCAGCCGGTCGTTCAGCCAGTCATTGATCGTCTTGTCGGTGGGATCCGCCAAGATAGAGCGATTGCCCAGCGCCCGGGGGCCGTATTCCATGCGGCCGTTGAAGCGCCCCACGACGCGCTTGCGAGCCACCAACTCTCCGGTATCTTCGGCTATTTTCGCGCTGTGGCGATAAGCGAATGGGAAGCGCTTGATCTCCCGCTCAATTTCCGCATCGCTGAAGCCCGCCCCCAGATAGACGTCCCCGATAGTCCACGGCTCGTAGATTTTCCCCTGCCGGGCAAGCTCTTCCTCCCACGCCAGGAAGACTGCCCCGGCCGTCGTGCCGCCATCGCCCATATTCGGATGGATGAAGACCGATTTCACTCCGGGGATCTCCGCCACGCGCTGGTTGACCTTGACGTTGGCAAAAATTCCGCCGGCGAGCTGCACGTGGTAAATCCCCGTCTCTTCGATAAAAGCGTTGACGAAGGCCACGACGTTCTCTTCCAACAGCACCTGCGCCGCGGCGGCGATATCTTCGCGGTGATAGGTATTTTCGCTCGCGCCTGGAGGAGCTTTTATGATCTTGCCCTTATTCCAGCGGTAACCAAAAGTATCGTGCAAGTAATCGAGCTGCAGGTTGGAATAATGGCCGCCGAAGTAGTCGCCACTCAGAAAATGGCGGAAATTGATCCAGCGGATCTGGGCGGGCGACAGCTTTTCGGCAATGGGCGTGCGGAAGTCGCGCCGGTCGGCGGTGATGTCCACCATCTGCTGAAGTTGCGCTCGCAGCGTCTCCGGATTGCCATAGGCCGCCAGGCCCGTGATCTTGCCTTCGTGGCGGTTGCGCTTGAAGCCCAGGTATTTGGTCACGCCGCTGTAAAATTTACCCAGCGAATGCCGGTCGCTGACGCTGTGCAGGCGCCGGATTTTGCCACCTTCACCGACAAAGACCGCCATGGATTGGCCGTCGCCGGAACCATCGCCGGTGATGATTAAGGCGCGATCTTGCCCGCCTTGATAGTAGGAGGAGGCCGCGTGGCAGAGGTGATGATCGCGCGTCTCGATGGCAGCGCGGGTGATGCCGCAGCTCGCCAGGGCCTTCTTATATTGGGCCAGGGCATATCTCTTGCCGTCTTCCCAGCCATCCGATCGAAATCGCCGAGACACCTGGTCGGAAATCATGCGCCAGCGAAAGGCCAGATCCTTCTCGTTGGCGGTATCGAAAGCGCCGCTGCGATCCACCACATAGTCCGTGTAATAGCGCGGCATTTTCTCCAAATTGGTGGTAAAGGTCAGCACGACCTGGTCCACCTGAGCGCCGGAAACGCCGGAAATGCGTAGCACTTCAGCGATGGCTTTATAGGGAAAGCCGCAGTGAAATTTGATGCGCGTCAGGCGCTCTTCCGCCACGGAAGCCGTAATTTTGCCGTCCACCAGCAGGGTTGCGGTGGCATCATGAAGGATGTTCAGTCCCAATATGACCATTGAGTTCTCCGAGATTCCAGATGAAGAGGATTTCCTGAAGCCAACACTTCCGCGTCCCGCGACATTTTAATCAGACACGCAGGATGCCGCGCAGAGCGCCGACTCGGTAAATGGCCGCCGCCAGCGCCCAAAAGGTGAACGGCAGCGGATAGTAGATCCAGGAATCCACATAAACGGTTGAGATGACATAAATGAAAACTACGCCGCTGAACCCCAGGCTGACGGCTTCCCAGAAAGGATCTTCGATGCTCTTTAAAAACCGCCGATTGAAGCCATACACGCGCGCGTAAATCAACAGGAATAGGATGAGGCCGGCGAAGCCGATCTCCATGGTCGTGTAGGCATAGCCGGTGACGCCGTGAAAAAGCATGGGATTCTGCGCCAGCAAAGAGTTGGGATTTTCCACGATGGATGTGGGAGTCAAGGCTCCGGGACCCAAACCGATGGCACGCTCGACGAGGCCGCCCAGCTCTGTCTTGACCACGCCGAAGGCCTGCAAACGGCCCAATCCGGAATCCGACTGCTTGATGCTATAGTCATATAAATAGCTGGGGTTGAGCAGCGCTTTGAACGATTCGCCGCCGATGCCGGAAAAAGCCGCCGCCATTAACAGTGCCAGCACCAATAAGGCTATGGAAAGCCTTTTGGCCCAGGAGCCATGTTTTCGCAGCGGCGCGACAATCAACATGAAGAGCGCCGCCAGCGCGAACATCGGCACGCCGGCGCGGGCCGAAGCTAAGTAGATCGGCAAGAGTGTTAGGAAAATACCCAGCAGCAAGTACCAGCGCGTTCCGTAAATCATGAGGAATCCCATTAGCAGGCAGGCCATCATGTTCATCAGAACAGAAGTGTAGCCGCCGCAGTTTGGGCCCAAGAGGCCCCCGGACAGATCAGCTCGCGTTCCCCAATCCTTCAGAGCAATCGTCGAATACCAGGTGAATTGCGCCGCTGAAGCCAGGACTTGAATGAATGCTACCACGATTACGGCCAGAACCAATCGGCGCATCAGTTTCTCATCCGGCTCGGCCAGAAGTATCAGGATGAAAAGCAGGGGGAAACCGACGTGGCGCAGCAGCCCTTTGACCGAGGGATAGAGCGCCGAATTTCCATGCAACATCGAGAGCAGCCCAAGAGCGATCAGAGCCAGCAGGAGATAATTGACCGGTGTGCGAACCGGAAGCATGTTGGCCGTGAAGAAATATTCCCGCAGCAACACCATGATAATAAGCAAATAGGGCAGGTTAATGAGCGGCCCGGGCAGGCCGAACATCCAGATGGCATAGGATAGAAAATAGGACCCCAGACCGATAAAGACCAGCGAGACCTTGAAATCGGTGAGGATGGCCATGAAGAGGATCGCCGCGATGACCATCAGCAGCAGATACTGGTTGGTGCCGGTGACCGCCGTCGCCAGAATGGCCGCCAACGGAACGAAGAAGAGCAAGCCGATGAGCTTTTTGCCCCAATCGCCGGATCGCGCCGTTTCCGCACGGTGACTCATGCGATACCTGATCTTAATGAAATGACTTCCGCCAGAACTCTTTCCAGATATTTTTTCAGCACGACCGCCTGACACTTCCAGGTCAATTTCGATGCGGCATGATCGCGCCCTCTCTGCCCCATTTCGGCGAACCGATGTCGTTCCCGCAAGGCTCGCCGAAGGCCTTCGGCGAAATCCCGGGGATCGCAGCGCGGCACATAGAAGGCGTCCTCATTCGATGGAATCACGGCGCGATGCGCAGGCATTTCCGTCAGCAGCACCGGCTTTCCCAGCGCCAGATACTCCATCAATTTCAGGGGGCTGGAGACCCGCCACCAGGGGTGGTCGGGCAGAGGCACGATGCACAGATCTGCGACGGTGATCCATTCCGGCATTTCACTGTAGGGCACTCCCGGCTGCAGAATCACGCGGTCTAATCGCTTCTCCTGTTTGATCCGTTCAAGGATGGGCCACTCGTGCCCTCCGCCTACAACCAAGAGGTAAACCTCCGGCAGATCGCGCAGCAGATCCATGGCCTCGACCAGCTCGGCGACGCCGCGATTCTGCTGCACGTTGCCGTGATAAAAGGCGACGAATTTTCCCTCCAGGCCCAGCCGGTGGCGCAGCTCCGCCGCATCCCGCGGTCGGAAATGCTCGATATCTACGCCGGACGTCCAGACGGCCATCGCCTGAGCCGGGATGCCGAACGTCGCCGTGATCTCATCTCGCAAAAGCTCGGTGATGGTCGTGACGCCGTCGAAATGAGCTCGGGCATATTCGAGTGATCCCGCATAGACCCGCCAGCTCTTGCCCCCGTCTTCCTTCACCGGAACCGTGCGCACATCGTGGACGAATTTGCACTTTAAGAATCCCAACCGCCGAAAAAACACAGCCAGCCGGGTCAATTCGGCGGACATCCAGTCTGTGAGGATGACATCCGGCCTATATTTAAGACATAAATACGGTAAAAGCAAAGCAAGTAATAGGCGATAGAGTCGCAGACGGCCAAAGGGCACGGGCAGCGGGCGAAAATAGTCCGGCAGAGCACCTTCCGCGCGGCCTCCGATGAGCACGATGCTCTCGTCGCCCAGTTCCCGCAGGGCCGGCGGCATGCCGAAAAGCCGGGTATTGCTGAGCGTCCTGCCCAGACCGGAATTCACCCATAGAATCTTCATGGCCTCAACAGGTTGCTGAAGATGGCCAAATATTTAGGCAGCAGGATTCGCAAATCGTAATGTGCGGCCGCAAAATCGCGCGCCCGCCGCCCCATCTCCTCAAGGCGCGATGGATCTTTCAGGTGGCTGCGCAAATGCCATTCCAACTCATCAAGGTTGCCGCAGCATCGGCCCAAGCCTTCGCGCTCGATTACGCCGTCCGGATCAACGCCGAGGCTGAGCGTCGGCACGCCATAATACCAGGCTTGTTGGAGTGCATTGGGGAATCCCTCAAATTGACTGGTATTCACCAGCAGCGCGGCCGCCGCGATATGCTTCTCGGCTTCATCTGGCTGCAACGGCCCCAGGTACTTGAATTTCGGCAGGCGCGCCTGCGCAAGTTCAATCATCTCGCGGATTGAGGCATTAGGACAGGAGCCCGCCAAGAAGAAATCGGCGTCCAGATCGGCGCACCGTTCCGCCAAAGAAATAAAGAGATCCACCCGCTTGAAGGGTTTGATATTCGAAATCCAGAGCACCATTGGCGGGCAAGCTTTCGCGGTGTCTTGACTCTGCTTGATAATGATGTGGTTTGGGATGACGCTTCCTTGACGCCCGTAATTCTTTTCCAATAGATCCCGCTGTTCTTGGGTCTGCAAGATGATGGCATCGGCGCGCAGGATGCCGCGATCCTCAAAACGGCGATTCAGCGGATGTAGGATGCCATCCAACAGCGCCGCGTGCGCCGCCGATTGCCGCAAATCCCGATCCCGAACAGTATCCGCCAGCGAAGCCGCCGCCCAGACGAAGGGTTTGCCCAGTTTCCCGGCAATTCGGGCGGTCAGGCCCGTGTAGGGATGCCGGACCCTCTGGTAATATAGATCCGCTCCGCTCACTTCCATGGCCGCCTTGAGCGCGCGGCGATTCAGAAAGGCCGTCCGTTTCTTTCGAGGCGGCAGCGCCAAAACCTCCAGGCCTTGAATGGTTTCGCGCTGGGGTTTGCCGGCGGGTCGTTCGGCGATATAATAGGTCCTCCACCCCACGCCCCGCAGGGCTTCGGCCAGCATCTGCACCTGGCGCTCCGCTCCTCCGGTCGCGTCGCCGTAGAAGGCCTGCATCACGAAAGCGATTGTCGGCATGGCTTGCGAAGGTCCGCTGATCCGCCTATTCCCAACAATATTCCAAGGGCATTTGTGGAATCGAAAAGCTCACTTGTCCGGCATGATCGGGAGGATTCTTCACGGCGGTGACCGGTTCGGCAGCGCCCTCGAGCATGACTCGGCATGAATCGGCGTCCAAATAAAAACTCAAACCAGCGCTTTCCGGCCGTGAAAGATCGCCGGCGGGCGCGCAGCTTCCGCTGAGCAGTGCCGCGCCGTTCACGGTTCGCGCCGACAATTCCAGGCGCTGCCCGAGCTCCATATAGCTGCAAAGCCGCGACGCTGTGGTCACCCAGATATCTCCCGATCTCGCCCACTGAGCCAATCGTTCCAGCGCCTGATAGCTCTCCTTCGAAAAGGGCACCTCCGCGGAGGGACGGCCCTTCCCAAGATGCATATAAAGCAGGCACGCACCACCGACTTCAACCAACCGGCGCAAGAACTTCGCCGTCAGCAGTTGGGGCAGATAATCGGATCCGTCGAGCCGGAAATCACCGTAACGCAGCATTTCGTAGAAATTTCCACCATCGCGGAACCGCTTTAAGCGAATCAGGCGGTTGCTCCATTGCAGGGGCTGCCCGGAGCTCACCTTGCCGTCGCGCCCGATTAAGCCTTTGATGAAAATCCGGCCGATGTCCGATCCATGCTCGACCCAGTCGCGCCCATCGAGACGGCGCTCCTGCCCGGGCAGCGGCGTCAGATCTTTGACCCAGATATATCGAATGCCGATGCGTCGGGCGATATCCGCGTGATATTCGAGCACTTTGCTGCGGTCGCCGCGGCGCGAAGAGTGCTCGCGGACATCCCCCAGCGAATCCGGCCTTCCCAGGTTCTGAAAATTGTGCCGGTCGCCATGATTGCTCCAGACTGAAATCCGCAGGCCGTATTTGTCGAGTTCCTCCTCCGCCCACAAAGCCTGTTCGCGGAAAAAGCCACCCTTCTGCGAATAGTTGCCCCAAGTGTGGATGATATCCAGAAGGCCGGACGTGATCCCTTCGCGGAGAGCTGAAGCGTCCGCCATAGGTTTGTTGCTCAAACCTTCAAAATAAGCCAGGGTATCGTCCTGCTCCGGATG